>Ga0208953_1000015_pt1 | contig 235945 bp, 189 predicted proteins | sample RifOxyB2_FD_184033 | JGI IMG/M metagenome (GOLD analysis project Ga0208953, IMG submission 184033) | Groundwater microbial communities from Rifle, Colorado - Rifle Oxygen_injection B2 (SPAdes) | ecosystem: Environmental > Aquatic > Deep subsurface > Groundwater | place: USA: Rifle, Colorado...
TCACCCGTTTGCGCACAACGGATTACGGCTGGCAGTCTCCTTTCCCCCGGCACCATGGTAGGCGTTACCGCCAGTCCATGCGGGGTTCCGTACCGGTCTGGTGGTTAGCCTTTGACCGGGTTGAATTATTCAACTTGCACAGGACAGTTTATTCTTGACGCACTCATTTTTTCCTCCTGTATTCAATGAGTGTAATAAGGGCGGGTAAAATAGTGACCGAACTGATAAAACAGGCGCCCACGCCCAAAAACAATACTTGTCCCATACTCGCAGTTCCCCGGTGCGATGCAAGTCCCATTGAGCCAAACCCGATCATGGTGGTAAGCGAGGTAAGCAGAATGGCCTTGCCCGTGTACCTGAGTACCAGAGAGACCGACCCTTTTCCTTCCTTTAAATAGCGATGCAGTATATGGACCCCATCGTCAATGCCAATGCCTAAAATAAGCGGCAAGGCCACAAAATTCGCGATATTGAACTTCATGCCAAATAACGCTATGAGGCCTACCATCCAGAGTGTACCGGCCGCCAATGGTACTATGGCAAGCAGCGTTAGTTTGAGAGACCTGAAATCAGCCAGAAGAAAGAGCAGTATGGCCACAGCACTTATGATGACCGCGAATAGCCCTTTTTCCTTCATGAGATCGATAAAGAGCATGGTGATCGCAGGCATGCCTGTGACGCGCGGCGAAATCCGCGTGGTTTCCTCGTTAAACCGCCGCAAATTGCGCTCCTCCCAGATAAGCACCTTGGGATAGATGCTGATGAGCAATTCCCCGCTGTGCGGACTCACATAGCGCGACCTGATATCATTGGGCAGGTTGTCGAGTGCAATGATCTCAGTGGAGGCCATGGATTGGAGCCGTTCCTTGAGCACCCTGCCCATAATCGCCTGGAAAGGTGCAAGAACACCAGGGTCCCTGTCCTGCTCGTCAATGCTTTTAGCAAGGGCCAAAATGGAACTTTCCTCGTCTTTTTTTCCCACAATCTGGTCGCAAGTGCGGATGATCTTGTTTTTTTCGCCGCTGCCCATAATAGAAAGTTCGCCTATTTCAACTATGTTTTGATGCAGGCGTTCGAGTTCGCGCACCAGGGATACACGGTCCTCCTGCGTAAATCGCGCTGCAACCGGTTTCTTTGCGAGAGAGGCGGCAAAATCCGTGATAAGCGGCTGGTTGGCCTTTTGGTCAGCCATCGCAGGGACCAATTCGGTCACTGCGTCTACCTGGCCAATGAGACCTGTGCGGTTGCCGGCCTTTTTGAACGCCTCAACCACTATACGGCACGAATCCATGGAAGGCGATTTGACCAGCGCATAGTCGGGTGAGATTTCAAACTTTTCGAGAATTTTGTCCTGTACAATGACCGTGGGAATGCCTATAGGCTCGAGTTCCATCATGTTGTATTCGAACTGAATGCCAAAGCCGCCGCGCACAGACAGCACCATGCTTACTGCTCCTAAAAGGAGCACAACAATTGCTACTGGAAGATAGCGAAGAAAATGGCCCAGGTATTCGAGAAAGCGAAATTCGAGCAGATTGGCGACAAAGCCAAAAGGCGGTAAAGTGAAAAACCAGTGAGCAATGCGGCTGAAAAGTCTATATAGAGAAATGATAAAACCAAGCCGGAGTTTTACCAGGATATTGCCAACAACCGAATAACCCTTGGTGTCCCAGAGTATGAGGCAGGGGAGCAGGACCAGGGCCGCGAACATGGTAATAAGAATGCCGCTGCCAATGGCAATGCCCATTTCAGTAAAGGCCTTGAAACGGGTAAAGGCAAGGGCGTAAAAGACAATGGCCGTGGTACCGCCGCCAGTGAGAATGCCATTGCCCACACGGTCGTACATGTAGGCGATTGCCTGGCGCGGAGTCTGTCCCTGGCCGCGGCCGTCCCTGAAACCAGCCAGCACATGGATGCCAAAATCAATGCCCAACCCAATGAGTATAAGACCAAAAGCCGCGGACATCATATTAAGATATTGGAGGATAAGTGCAAGCAGACCTGCTGTCCAGATAATGGCCACCACCAGCACAATGAGGGAAAAGAGCGGTTGTTTCCAGGCGCGGAACGCGCCAACGAGCAACGCAAGAATGAGGGCGAGCGCTACCAGACTCGGCCATCCAAAGTCCTTTTTCGACGCATTCATTTCATCAATCTGGATGAGCATCCAGCCCGTGCCCCCAACTGAGAGATCGGGAAATCGGGTCTGGATATCTTTAAGCGAATCAACCACCTGATAACCCAGGTACATACCCTCTTCAAAATTGTCCATGTCCACCGTGGGCTGGATCATAACCAGCAGTAAGGTATTGTCCGACGATATGAAATATTCTGGGCCATTGATAAAGGACTGTATCGCCTCTTTGACCGCGACAGTATCACCTGAGGCAAGATAGGCGCGTATGCTTTGCAGTACCTTGTCCACGCTTTTGAGCCCCTGTACCGCCTGACTCTCGCCGTCGAGTGTTGTCACATTACCCGCGTCCTCGATATATTCTTTTTCAAAATTATCATTGATATTTTTAAGCAGGCCGGGGAGTGAAAGAGCGTTGAACATGTCCATGAAGTTTTGCATATCCTTGGGTTTTTGCATCATAAGACCATGACGGGAGACAAACTTGTTGTCCAGCTTGCAATCGACCCGCTTAACCAGTTCCAATGTATCGTATACAACACCCGGCACAGGGTCATTGCCCGTAAACACCTTGATCTTCTGTAACATCGAAAGCTTTTGGTCTGAGGCAGGCTTTATCAGGGGGACTGACGCGAGCTTGTGCGCTATGGAATCCGCGCACTCCTTCATACGAACAAGGTTCTTCTCCTTGCTCTCAATTGCCACCATAATGGTTGACGCTGATTGAAAGTCCTTGATAATGTCTTGAAATTCCTCGGCCTGGGGAATACCTTGGGGCATCATGTCCGTTAGCTGGGTCTTCATACCCAGGCGGCCTGTGGCAATGGTAAGGCCAATGGTGAGCAGCGCGCACGCCAGTAATACGTTGCCCGTATGATTGATCACAAGACGGGAAAGCAGCGAGAATAATTTTGTCCGCATTATAAAAATCTCCTTATCTGACCGGTGAAATAATTGTCTCGAGCATGGTCACATACGACCGGAAGTGGGTCCTACCCTGCCGGGTAATGGTATACGTGGTCTTGGGTTTATTGTCTATAAACGCTTTTTTGACTGATACATACCCCAATTCTTCGAGCGTTTTCATGTGCACACTCAGATTACCTCGCGTGAGTTGAAGCAGTCCGGCCATGTCGGAAAAATCGATTTCCTCACGCACAAAAAGGGTGGACATTATTTTAAGGCGCGCGGGCACGCTAAAGGCCTTTTCGAGCGCTGCGCTCTGGACTATTGTTATTGGAGTGGTCATGGCGCCGGATTACTCCTGGAAACCGCCATACAAGTGTAAAAGCGATCCGAGAACAGTAAACGATAAAAATACCATGCCGCAGAACAGGAGCAACGCGCCATCAAAAAAGAGCAGGCCAGCGCCGCCCAAAAGAATATAAAAATACCCAGTGAGATTGAGTCGCTTGTCTATAAAAAAAACGCTCAGGGAATTGATGATAATGCCCATAATTACCACTATAGTAGGAACAATGTGCTGCCACAAGCCTATTTTAATGAAAAGGATGAATAGAATAATGCCCGCAAGTCCCACGGGCAAATAGACCTGGAAGAATGAAAAATGCGTCAGATTCCTATAATAAGTCAGAAAATCCATGTTAAAAGCTTTGCTGCGCCTGAAAAAACCCCGTACTTTGATGACACCGGTAAAAGCCATAATGGCAGACCACATGCCGGCAATAATGGGAAGCGTTGCCGGTGAGGTTGGATAGCGCAACAGCGCATACCAGTGCACCAGACAGCCCACGCACCCGAGAATACCGAAAAGAATGAAAAGCGACGCCTGGGTCCTGATGAAATCAGCGAGAAAACGAGATCCTGTGCTTCGGTCTATTGTCTCACGGATTATGGAAAGGTCTTCGCGCGCCCGTTCCGGACCAATTGGCTGGGTCATAGAGTCCTCCTGTTTGGCAAACATGTTTGTGCCACAAACATAATATAGCTGATTTTACCTTTTTTTGCAAGTGCTTTTTAAAACCTTAGGGGCCTTGCCCAATGATTATTTTTAACCAGCCGCCTGATACATTTTAATCAGGTTCGTTAAGCTATTTATCGTATCCTTATTGATATCAATTCTCTCAGCTGCACGGCGCTAATTTTGCTTTCGCAACATACATTCACACAAAAAGGAGCGCTCCATGAAAAAATATGCGGGCTATCTGTTTCTTTTCGCAATGCTTGCCGCACTCCCTATTTTTAGCCATGTTGAGGAGGGCACGGGAAATCTGCTGCAATTTTATAGTTATTATACAACCAACCCGCCGGTAATCAACGGCTGTCTTACGGACGTAACCACGCCTGAAGGCACTCAAGGCGTACACCGGGACGCGGATGCGGATGAATGGAAGGACGCGTATGTACGCCATATGCGCATGGTTTCGACAAATGGTCTGGATTCCATTGAAGCAACCTGGTTCTTCATGAATGACAGCCACTATTTGTATGTCGGATTCACGGGTAATTCTAATAATGTTGGTAACAATCAGGACATTGATATTGTGTTTGACCAAGGCATTGGCGGCGGAGACCACAACGATGCGCTCGAAGGCGGCGGATCCGGCATTAATAACGGTGAATTCAGGGTGAGATGCTCCCCGGACAAGGGAGCCACGCTGCTCAAGACTGAGTATTCCTTCAATGGCACCTCCTGGGTGCAGCAGAACAACGACAACGAGGTCTTTGTCACCCTTGGCCACAATTTCGGTGTCTCCTTTAACCAAGTTGAATGGAAAATCCCCCTGGACACAGGTCTTACTGTTGATGATAACCATAGTTATATGAATGTTGGCCCTTATGACGAACTGGGAATGAATTTGATATATACCACAACTTCCCAGGGTGAATTCCACTGGTCAGGAAGCAACAACAGCATGGTCGACCCGTCACAAGGCAATGGCTGGATCGACCTCAGATTGGGAGTAAAGCGTGATTATGTCACCTTTTACGCCACCTATGACGCGCATGGCATTCCAACAGTTGACGGGAATATCACAGGCGGTACAACGCCCGATGACGGCTGGCGCGGGGCATATATGCGAAACCTGGTCCTTACCAATTTTGCGGGAAAAACACTAAATGCCACCATATATTGCGTTGATGATGTGTCCGCGCAAGACCTCTTTGTGGGTCTGAAAATTTACGACGACCACAATGACAACACGGACAGCTGTGAAATTTACCAGGAACAGGACGATATATTGACAACAGGCAGGAATTTCCTTCTTGACAACAACCATGAAAATGCGCTTATCGCCAATACCACGGCCTATGTCGCTTCCCGGGACCGCTATTGGAGCGGCGGCGCATCGGGTTCCTGGGCGCAGGACGCCTCGTCGGCAAACCAATCCGCCGCAGGAGCGTGGCGCACCACAAACTATGAATACGAATTCAAGGTAAACCGAAGCCCGGCCACTGACGACATCATTATGGACAATAGTTCGCTCATGGGCTTCCATGTACGATATCACGATGGTGAGGATGGAAGCGACTATTTCTGGGAACTCTCCCCAAACGCGGATAAAATACAGATCGACTGGAACAACAATATCTATGTTGCCACAGGTTGGCCCGACATGCAGCTTGGCGCGCCATATTTCCAGGTTATATATCCCGAGGACAATTCCACCATGGAGGGCGTGACCAATGTCAGGATTAGCGCCCAGAAGGACCCGGCCACTCTCGACGACATCGACTCCGCCGTATTTTACCGCATAAGTGATCCTGATACGCGGCATCGCATAACAAAGATCGGTTCAACCAATGAATGGTCCGGCACATGGGATGTGACTGCTCTCCCGAACGGGGCTGATACGCTGGTATTCAAAGTGTACGATGACGCTCTTGTCATGGACCGTATCGTAAACGTTACTATCAAGAATGATGCTTCCAGCGCCGCGACCCCTCCTACGGTGACACTCACGAGCCCTGCGGCCGGAAGCACGCTGGGCGGTGATTCGGCGGTAATAACCTTTTCCCGGACTGTGGCAGCCACGCACAGTATCGTATCGACCCATGTCAGCATCGACGGCGGCGCTTTCTCATCCATAGGCGCTGCGGCCACCAGCTATGCCTGGAACACCACGGCCCTGGCCGAAGGCAGCCATACCATTCAAATACGCGTGATTGATGATCAGGATGAATCGGCCACAACCAATGTGATCACGTATATTGTCAAAAACACGCCAACGGTCTCCATTACATCCCCGCTTGATTCCACAGACCAGTCAGGACGGATCAGGGTCACCTGGGATGCAAGCCTGATAAGCGGCGATCCAGTCGATTCCTGCCAGATATCAGTTGATGCTATAAGCTGGTGCACAACCGTATCGGACAGCGCCGACAGCATCAATACCTCGGTTTATATGGATGGGCCTCACAGTATTCAAATCAGGGCATATTATTTCGGGAAAATCGGATATTCACTGCCCATTCATCTGCATTTCCAGAATTCGCCATCCATTACATTAAATTCGCCACGAACTGATTCCATTATCAGCGGTACATTGGTTGTCCAATTCACCGCAGCAGCAGTAGCGCCTGCGACTGTTGATTCAACCTGGATAGCGGTTGATGGCGGCGCATGGGTGGCTACTGCAACAGGAACAACTGATACGCTCGATACGCAGGACCTGACTGACGGTGATCATATCATACAGCTCAAGGTAATGGATTCAAACAACAAGACAGGCCTTTCGCAGACCATCAAAGTAGTGGTGCGCAATGCGCCATCCATTACACTGAATTCACCGCGAGCTGATTCCATTATCAGCGGTACACTAGTTGTTCAATTCACCGCAGTAGCAGTTGCACCTGCAACTATTGATTCAACCTGGATAGCGGTTGATGGCGGCGCATGGGTGGCTACTGCAACAGGAACAACTGATACGCTCGATACGCAGGACCTGACTGACGGTGACCACACAATACAGCTCAAGGTCAGTGACTCAAACAACAAGACAGGCCTTTCGCAGACCATTAAAGTAGTGGTACGCAATGCGCCATCCATTACACTGAATTCACCGCGAGCTGATTCCATTATCAGCGGTACACTAGTTGTCCAGTTCACCGCAGCAGCAGTTGCGCCTGCAACTGTTGATTCAACCTGGATAGCGGTTGATGGCGGCGCATGGGTGGCTACTGCAACAGGAACAACTGATACGCTCGATACACAAAACCTGACCGAGGGTGCCCACATCATACAGCTCAAGGTCATGGATATCAATGGCAAAACATCTCTCTCAACAGCGATCAGGATCACCATTGCGAACATTCCCCAGGTGGTCCTCTCACACCCCAGCGCTGGTGACTTGTTGTCGGGTGTTGACACAGTCAGGTTTACCATTACACCAGTGCTTCCCGCGCTCCTTGATTCCACCTGGGTGGCAATTGACGGGGGCTCATGGCAACGCGCACTGTCGGAAAGTACCTTTGTACTCGTAACAGTGGACCTCCTTGACGGATCGCACTTATTGCAGGTGAAAGCCAGGGACATAAACGGCAAAACAGGGTATTCTTCAACAATAAGTTTCATGACAAAAAATAATCCTACGATCAGTTTCAGGGAACCGCTGCCAGGCCAATCGATCAATGGTATTGTTACTGTCCGGTTCACAGCGCTTCCGGTGCTTCCCGCTGATATTGATTCGGTCCTCATTTCCATAGATGGCGGCGCATTCGCGGCAACCACGACCGAAAGCACCTATGTTTGGAACACAGCCACAGTCTCGGACGGCGAACATATCCTGAAACTCCACGTGGTAGATACCAGAAGTAAAATAGGGGAATCTGAAATACTCCTGGTAAAAGTCGACAATACACCGCCAGTCATCTCTTCGGCAAACCTGAATTACGGCGGCAACAAGGCTGTGACCGACAATGGAACACTCCTTTTCTCAGCCATGGTGTTTGACCAGACATGCGCGGTCTCACCCGCAAGCGTCTGTCTGAGCGTCCCTGGTCTGGGACTCGACTCCATGGCCTTGTACGACAATGGGGGCAATGGCGACACTATTGCAGGCGACCATATCTTTTCACGCTCGCTCTTGGTGTCGGGCGGCGCGAGCGGCCTGCTGGCATATCAGATATTCGCGGCGGATTTGCTGGGAAACGACACAGTGATCTGCGATTCATTCTTCTACGACAACACGGTTCCCTATCTTTCCGTGTCGATTTCGCCGCGCGCCCAGGATGGACCCGACAGCCTCCATGGAATAAGTTATTTCAACAGGATCATTCTCAAGGGTATATACGGCGACCTGCATAGCGGGGTAAAAGCCGCGTGGATCTCCATCACCGATTCAATCGTACATGGCAACCTCCTCTACAATTCACCCATACTGCTCACTGCCGCTGATGCCGCGTGCAACAAGGTGATTGAACTGGTCGAAGGAGCAAACATCATTACCCTGTCTGTTATCGACTGGGCTGGAAACCAAACCGACAGCGTGGTGGAGCTGACATATATTCCGCCCAAAGTTTCGGCAACAGTTGGTACTGACGGCGGTACGGTGACAAATCCCAATGGTACAATTATCACGGTGCCTGCCAATGCACTTTTCCAGCCCACAACCATCAGTATTACACGGGTGAGTACTGCGGCGCTTCCAGCTTCCGAAAACCTTTCTATTGCCCTGCTGTCCAATGCGTATGATTTCCTTCCCGAGGGGCTGGTTTTCAAGAAGGAGGCGACCATTTCGCTGGCCTATACGCACGCGGAACTGGACGCTGACATGGATGGCGTGCAAGATATCCCTGAGAACAACCTCACCATCTATTTTCTCGACAATGATGAGTGGGTGTCCGCGGGCACGGCAACAATAGACACTGGCGCGAACATTGTTTCAGTTGCTGTGAACCATTTTACTCTGTTCGCCATAGGTACAGTGGCGGCTGCGCCAAACAAGGTCAAAAGCTACTGGTCGCGCAACCCGCTCCCTGCTAATATCCAATCGACTTTTGTGTACGAGCTGCCGGCAAAAAGCAGGGTTGGCCTCCAGGTCTATGACCTTGCCGGCGACCTGGTACGCATCCTTATTCCCGGGAACACGGAAAAACCCGCTGGTGCGCACGCAATACGGTGGGACGGGACTAATGGGCGCAATACATTCGCGGGCACTGGTCTCTATATCTATGTCTTCTCCGTTGACACGGGAAACGGTAAGACCACAGTTAAAAAACCCATTGCCATAGTGAACAGGTAAAGGAGGATGCCATGAAAACTACTCTCTGCTCCATGATACTAGTCCTTGTCAGCGTCTTTTCCGGGTACGGCAAACCCCTTGACCTGGCCCTGGGCGCACGGCCCCAAGGCATGGGCTCGGCCTTCATTGCCATAGCGGATGACGCCAATGCCTCGTACTGGAACCCCGCGGCAATGGCCCTGGTTTCCCGCCTTGAATTCTCGGTCAGTAACCTGCTGAACCAGGAATTCCTGGGCGTCAACGTCAACATACTCAACGGCATTGTCCCATTGCCGGGTCTGGGTACCCTGGGCTTCAGCTGGCAAATGGTGAACGCTGGCCTTGAGGAGGGGGATCCTGACAATGAACTCGATTTTCGTGAAGACCATTGGCAGGAACATGTCTTCTCGCTCTCCATTGCCCGGAAATTATGGGACAAGCTGCTGGTTTTTCGCAATACAAGCATGGGCATCACCCTTGACCGGTACATGTACAGCACGGACTTCTATGACGGTGCAGGCCTTGGCTTTGACCTCAGCGTTTTCACGCTCCTGCCCTACGACATCCGGTTCGGACTCATGGCCCGTTCCCTTGCCGCGGAAATGGAAGGCGAAATGTTCGACCCGGAATTCAGGGCCGGACTGGGGTACGAGCTCACGATAAAAGAAATAAACCGGCTGGTCTTTGCCTCAGACATTGCCCTGAAGAAAAACATAGAGTACGCGAACACCCCGGAGCTTGAATTCAGGAACATGAACTTCAAAGTCTTCGAAGGCGTGGAATACTCTTTTCTGAAGATCAAGGACTTCACTCCTGCGCTCAGGCTTGGGACCAACCTCACGCCCCTGAACGACCGGGGTGGCATATGGGCCTATGCGTGCGGCGGTATTGGCGCGACCTACAAAAACTATCGCATTGATTATGCCTTTATCTACAATTCAAAACCAGAGTTGGGACTTGGAACCCGCCATCATGTTGCCATAAGCTTTTTCCGCTAAAGTAAAAAAAGACGGGCAGTCTTTACCTGTCCGTCTTTTTTTTTAGACATCGCCCGATTATTATTATATCTTATTATCAGTATCCGGTTTCTGGCATGTCCCCTGCCTATCAATTCCGGTTTCTTTAATAAAAAAGGTTGGTACGTATGAGCAAGGAAAAACCTGTTTTTTGTGTTATTGGCGCAGGCCACGGCGGCATGGCCATGGCGGCTCACCTTTCAATCCTCGGATTTGAGGTACGGCTCTTCAACCGGACCTCCGAACGACTCAAGCCCATCCAGATACGGCGCGGCATTGACGTAACTGGCGAAATAACCGGATTTGCCCGAATCGAAACCGCCACAGACAACCCCGAGGAGGCACTTTCCGGCGCAGACGTGGTCATGATCGCGATTCCCGCTACCGGTCACCGGTCAATCGCCGCAATCACTGCACCCTTTCTGAAAAGCGACCAGTACGTTGTCCTGAACCCCGGCAGGACCTTTGGGGCCATTGAATTTCATCAGGTATTAAAAAGCAAAGACGCAAATACTGACGTCACCATTGCCGAAACCCAGACCTTTCTCTACGCGAGCAGAGTGACCGGGCCTGGCCAGGTGAAAATATTCAGAATAAAAAATTCCGTGCCCCTTGCCACTTTTCAGGCCCACCGTATCCCTGGCTGTCTCGATGTGGTACGCAAGGCCTATCCGCAATTCGTGCCCGGAGACAATATATTTAAAACAAGCTTTAACAACATCGGCGCTATTTTTCATCCAGCACTGGTACTGCTGAATGCCGGATGGATAGAAGACCAATCTGACTTTGAGTTTTATTTCCAGGGTGCATCGCCTTCGGTCTCAAAAATACTGGATAAATTGGACGCCGAACGGGTAGCAGTCGCGGCCGCACTGGGTATCCAGGCCATGACCGCGCGAGACTGGCTCTACTTTGCGTACGGCGCGGCCGGAAAAACCCTGCGCGAATCAATGCGCGCCAACTCCGGCTACCACGGCATCCTTGCCCCGCACCAGACTGAAATGCGATATGTGACCGAAGACATCCCCTGTAGTATTGTTCCCATGAGTTCGCTCGGAAGACAGATGAACATACCAACACCAGTCATGGACTCTATCATTACCCTTGCCTCTGCCATGCACGGACGCGACTACTATGCCGAAGGCCGGACAATGGAAAAAATGGGCATCGATAAAATGGACCTCAAGCAACTGCGCCTTTTAGGCATCGGTGAAATGCAGGGATAATCCAACACCATGCGTTCAGACGAAGTTTTTGGTTTCCTGAGACCAGCCATTGACGCCCATACCCTGGGCCTCAGTATGGCAGTACAACTGCTGCACGACTGCAATTATACGCCCCTGGTGGCAAACGCGGCTGTGTGCGAGGCCGCAAACGAACCCGCGCAGGCAAACAACAGCGCCCTCATTGCCCAATGGATTACGGAAACACGCATTACCCGTCTTGGATTCAGCTACCGACTCGATCCGGTCCAGGCCGCGGCCCTATTTGGAAAACTGATGTACCAGATCAAGTCCCATCGTCTTTTAGCCGAGGATGGCGGAAAAATAACGCACCTCTATTTCGCGGGCCTGCCTGAGGCCTGCGCGCGTGTACACAGAGAACAGGGAGACCGTGTCATCCTCTTTATAGGTGACGAGACCCCTGGAGAGACTCTTGAAAAACTGGGTATTCCCCCCGCAGTACGGCCAGCACACATGACCGGCGAAATCGAATACGATACCATGCGCATTGCCTTTGCCCGGGACCTTCTGAAGCAGGGAAAGCACCTTGAGATAAAACCCGTGGACCGCTCCGGCTGCAAAGATCTTGGTTCCCCGCACGAACATCTTGCCGGCCGGCTCGAACAGAGCATGCGGTCCAGACAACTGCCCCTGATGCGTGCGCACGTTGGCCCCTATCTTCCAAACCGCGACGAGGCAGTCCGCCTTTTTCTCGAGTGGTCGTCCCAGCTTGCCAAGGCAGGATTCCTCGACGTGCTTTCAATTGGCACATCGCAGCTTTCTCAGTCCGCGTTTGGCGAACCATGGGAAGGCAAACAGAACGGCGGCGGGGTGCCCGTCAATTCCGCGGACGAGTTCCGCGCAATCTGGCGCGCCGCGCGACCTATGCTGGTCCGTACCTATGCGGGTACAAAAAATATTCCAGCGCTGGCGCGCATGTACGAGGAAACAATCAACTGCGCCTGGCATGCGCTCTCGTTCTGGTGGTTCTGCGCCATTGACAACAGAGGCAGCAACAGCGTTGCCGATAATATCACGGAACACTTTGAAACCATCAAAGTGATTGCCGCGGCCGGAAAACCTTTTGAAGCAAATGTGCCTCATCATTTCTCGTTCCGCGGGGCCGATGACTGTACCTACGTGGCCGCGGGCGTAGTAGCAGCGCGCGTTGCAAAATCCCTGGGTATACGGCACTACGTGCTGCAAATTATGCTCAATACACCCAAATACACCTGGGGAATCCAGGACCTTGCCAAAGCGCGCGCACTGCTCTACCTGGTGCGCAGGCTCGAAGACAAAAATTTCACGGTCATTCTTCAGCCGCGCGCAGGCCTTGACTATTTTTCTCCTGATCTGGAAAAGGCAAAGGTGCAGCTTGCCGCGGTAACCGCGCTCATGGACGATATTGAACCACGCAATACCCAAAGCCCTGCCATGGTCCATGTTGTCAGCTATTCAGAAGCAGCCCATCTGGCAACCCCCGCGGTGGTCAACGAGAGCATTAAAATAACCCGGGCAGCGCTCAATGCCTACCGGACCCTCAAAGCGCAGGGTAAAGCCATGGACATGGCCTCGCACGCTGAAACAGCCGCACGCACCCAGGAATTGATCGCCGACGCCTCTGCACTCCTGGCAGCCATTGAAAAAGCGGTTCCCGCGCCCTATTCGCCCCAGGGGTTATACGATATGTTTGCCACGGGATTTTTTCCCGTGCCCTATCTCTGGGAGTGCAAGGAGGAGTTTGCCAGGGCAATCGCATGGCCAACCCGGGTTGTACACGGCAGCGTGAAGTGCGTTGACGACACCGGCAAACCGCTCCCTGTTCAGGAGCGCATTGAACAAACCCTCGCATGGAGGAAAAAGTAGAATGTGCGGCATAGCGGGAATCATGAAACAAGGCTGTAGCGCAACAGTCAGCGCCATGGTCGACAGCATGGGCCACCGGGGTCCTGACGCCAGAGGTATCTGTGACACCACAACAAGCACTTTGGGCCATACACGACTCTCCATTATCGACGTGGCAGGCGGGGCGCAACCAATGGCCGATCCTGTTAATCAGAGCTGTATCGCATTTAACGGCGAAATCTACAATTTCCCAAAACTGCGGGACGATTTGGGCGCGGAAACATTCACCACGCACAGCGACACAGAGGTCATTCTCAGACTCTTCAGGAACCATGGGATTAATCATGTGAGAAACCTTGACGGAATGTTTGCCTATGCCATCGTGAAAGACACTGAAGTCATGCTCAGCCGCGATCCTCTGGGCATAAAGCCTCTCTATACGGGCATGCATAAGGACGCACTCGTCTTTGCATCGGAGATCAAGGCGCTTCTTCCTCTGTGCGACCGTATTGAGGAATTTCCCGCTGGCCACACCTACTCGTCCGCAAAGGGCTGGGAATGCTATTATCATCTTGATGCAAAGGAAGAGACCGTGCGCGACGCAGAGATCGCTGCGGCCGGCATCCGTACTCTGCTCGAAACAGCCGTGCGCAAACGTCTCCTTGCCGATGTGCCGGTGGGCGTGTTTTTAAGCGGCGGTCTCGACAGCAGTCTCATATCAGCGCTGGCGCGGCTGCACAAAGACCCGCTCGATTCTTTTTCCGTGGGAACGGAAAAAAGTCCGGACAGAATGTTTGCTTTGCATGTGGCACATTTCCTGGGCACCCGGCACCACGAATACATCTATACCATTGACGAGGCCGTCACGGCACTTCCCGAGGTCATCTACCATCTCGAATCGTTTGACTGCTCCCTGGTGCGCAGCGCAATACCCAATTTCTTCCTCGCGCGCCTTGCCAGCGACCATGTTAAAGTGGCGCTGTCCGGTGAAGGCGCGGACGAACTTTTTTGCGGATACGACTATCTCAAGACCCTGGACCGCGCGCACCTTCAAACCGAACTCCTCAACATAACCCGGGCGCTCCACAACACCAACCTGCAGCGGTGCGACCGCATGAGCATGGCGCACAGTCTGGAAGTACGCGTCCCCTTCCTCGACACGGCCATGGTCGATTTTGCGTTTCGCATACCCGTGAACCTTAAATTACCGCTGCCTGCGAACACTGAAAAATGGATTTTACGTAAGGCCGGAGAAGGTCTGCTGCCCAAAAAGATTGTCTGGAGAAAGAAAATAAAATTTGCCACCGGCGCAGGCCTCGAGGACGCTCTGGCTCACCACGCTGAAACGCTCATTACCGACAGCGATTTCAGCAGGGAACGGAATGTCGGTGAAGGTATTGTGCTGCGGTCGAAAGAAGAGCTTTTATACTACCGCATTTTTTGCGAACGTTTTCCCGCGCAAAAGTTCTCCCACCTGATAGGCCGGAGCAGAAGCGTATAACCTGTGAAACCCTGTCTACATTCCTGAAATAATATCGCGGATACATTCGGCAACCACGTCAGGGTCTGAATTGGCCGGAATCGTGTGGTGCGCCTGAAGTGAACCCACTGATACGGGAGCGCCGAATGAGACCGAGGCGTGGGCCGATCCGTTGCCAAAGACCTTCAATTTCCCTCCGGAAGGCCAGATCTCAAATCCGCCGCGCACCCGGACAGGAACAACAGACACGCCTGTTTCGAGCATTATTTTTCCTATACCCGACCTGAATTTGCCCAGTCTGCCCGTGCGCGTGCGCGTGCCTTCGGGAAAAATGACCAGATTATAACCCTGGTTGATGATTGATGCGGCTGTCTGCAGAACGCCGCTGATCTCCCCCTCCCGCTCAACAGCAATGAGGTTCGACCGGTTCAGGAACGGGCTGAGCAAGGGGCTGCTGAGAAGCTCGATTTTTCCCAGGGTAAAGGTCCGCCTGCGGATAGCCCAGGGCAGCAGGGAAAGTATCCAGAAAATATCGAGGTAGCTCTCATGGTTTGCGCAGAAGAGAAATGGGCCTTTCTGATCAAGATGCTCCATGCCCTTTGGCGTCAGTCCCCAAAATGTCCGGGAGAACGCCTTGCAGCAGGACGGAAGCGCGTGGAAAAGCAGGCTTGAATTCTCACGTACAACAAGCGGTGGCTGCGGCTGAATTTCAGCACCAGGAACCTGCGGCGCATGGGGCGCGTTTTTTGTTTCCCTGAGAAAAACCGCAAGATCGCCCAGTGTCTCAATGCGCAGGGCCGCGCTTTCGGGCACGGAACAACGCAGGACCTGTTCAATGCGCGAAAAGAGATCGAGGCGTTTGAGGGAATCGAGTCCAAGATCGAGTTCAAGGTTTGAACGGGGACCAATCGCCTGGTTTTGTGCTTCAGGGGAAAGTTGTTCAACAAGCTCCTGTGCCTGCCGGTACTCGGCCGTGGCCACAAGCTCGATTTCGCTCACGGTAAGGCGTACTTCGGGCACTGCATGGCCCGGTGTTTTCCTGGCCGCCTCGAACATGGCGCGTAATTCAGGTTTTTTTAATTTCCTGGTGGTGGTGCGCGGCAATGGTTGGAAAACCACGATGAAATGGTTGATCTTCTTGTAGCTGGGCAGCTGGCGGCCCAGCGTCACAATCTCCTGCCGCACAATCTCCTCGGCATCGGTTACTGTTGAGCGTTTCCTGATCTCTTTGGAAGGAAGAATGACCGCGCACACAACCTCGCTTTGGTTCTGGTGCACGCCAAAAACGCCCATGTCCTCAATAAGCGGTGAGGCAAGAAAATATTCTTCAATTTCGTCGGGGTAGACGTTTTTTCCTGAATCAAGGACAATCAGGTCTTTGCTGCGGCCGCATAAATAGAGAGAACCATCGCTGGTCACCCGTCCCAGATCGCCCGTATGAAACCAGCCATTCTCATCAAAAACCTTTTTTGTTTCGGTCTCATTGTTATAATACCCCGGAAAAACCGTGTTGCCTTTAAAAAGCACTTCACCCACGCCCGAGGCATCGGGTTTGTCAATCGTCATTTCATTGCCGTCGAGCACTGTTCCCACTGATGCCTGCTTCGCGTTTTCATAGGGGCACAGGGTAATGGGACCAAAGGTCTCGGTAAGTCCATATCCTTCAACAATAGTGAAACCCAGACGCCTGAATCCGTAGAAATAGCGCTTTTTGAGCGATGACCCGCCTGAGATGATCAGGTTGAGTTTGCCGCCAAAACCCTGGTGAACGGTCCCAAAGAGCTTGCGCCTGAACCTGATTCCCAGCACAGGTCCTAAAAGCGTTGAAACAAGGTGCAGAATGGAAAATACCATGCGCACGACCAGGCCCTTTGCCCTGACCGTGCGTTCAATATTATCGAAAAAGAGTTCGAGCATTTGCGGCACAGCCGGAAGAATGGTGACCCCTTTGTCCTTGAGACCTTCGACAATGAGTGGCCCTTTTAGCACTGGCACAAAAACAACCGCTACGCCCGCAGTGAGCGCGGCAGCCACACACGCGGCAAAACCAAAAACATGGTGCAGGGGAAGCACGGCCATCATGACATCGGCCGATGTGACGCGCATACGCGGCACACCGCACAGGGGAACTGCGGTAAAATTCTTCTGGACCAGCACTACTCCCTTTGCCTTACCCGTGGTCCCGGAGGTAAAAATAATGGCGACCGGATCGTCAGGCGCGAACTGCCGCGAAAAAGCATTGTCTCGGGCATCGCCGTCACTGATAAATTCGCCAAACGTCGCCGCATTGGTATCCGCATCAAATGATACGATCTTCTGTATTGAGGAAAAACGTGTCTTGAGATCGTTGAACAGTTTCAGATAGGTGCGCGAACAGAAAACCACTCGTGGTTCGGTGAGTCGCACAATCTCCTCAATCTCAGCCGGAGGGATATTGGGGTCGATGGGGACCGTGCACCCGCCGGCAAGCGCAATGGAGAGGTGGGCAATGACCCATTCGGGAGAATTTTCACCAATGACAACGCCCTGTATGCCGCGCCTGAATCCCATGCGCTTCAGGATCGAAACGCACCGGTTGAAGTCAGCATGAAACTCTCCGTATGTCCATGACTGGTATGCGCCGTTGCGTTTTATGTGCAGACAGGGGCGATCACGATGCTGTGTGACCGATTCATGCAAATGGTCAAAAAAAACAAGGGGATTCATTGTACAGGGAAAATAAATTAATGACGCTCAGCGGCACAAACGGGCCGGGTTCCGGTATTCGGGCACATCAATAAGGTCCCAGCCGTCAAAGCTAAAGCCTACATTGAGATAAAGAAGCCCATTGTCGTTGAAAAGGGGGTTTTTCGTAAAGTACTGTTTGAACGAACCGCTAATATCGCCCTGCTCCAGTTGCTGGCTGTACCTCAGGGTGATGAAAAAGGGATAGCCTGGGGTAATGTAATTCTCGAACCGCAGTTCCAGACCAAAGCCGTATCGCTTGGCCGCGCTCTGCAACATGGATACATTGTTCCAAAAACCGCGCGCCGTGTCATCGGGAAGCGCGCTATAGATGACATGCTTGTCCCTGTTGTCGTAGACAAATCCCGCGCCCTGCCGCTCCGTAAAATCACTGATTTTCTGTTCCATTTCAGCTTCGGACGCACTATAGACCCGAGCCCTGTTTTCCTCCCGGTGCATGTATTTTTCAACGTTCCTGCCCTTTCTGCTGTATGCATCAAGGTCTTCCCTGCCCGCCTCAGAGGGATCAATACCCGCGGCAACGCCGCCTTCGAAAAAAGCCATGCCATAGATCTTGTCAAAAAGCATGATGCCCGCGTTTTTCCTGAGCCGCCGTACCAGGGGAAATCTGAGATAGGCTTCGGCCCGGCCAATGTTCCTGCCTCTGAACACAACGTTGGACTGGTCTGAAAGAAAGGTATAGCTCTTCATAAAAATTCCCGGATAGACAAAACTTGATATTGGACCGTCCGCGGCCGATACGAGGAAATCTCCGCCCACAGTGAGTAGCGGGACAAAGGGAAGCGCGAGCGCACGGCGCACATCAAGCGTCAGCCGGTTGTGAGCGCTGTAGGTGAAATTGGGCGCCAGGGTGCCGTTGTCTTTAATGGTGAACGATTCCTGCCACGAATTACCGTCGACCATGATGCTGTCGCGGAAGTAGTCGAACTTCGCCTTTATATAGGTGCCCCGTGTGTCGATATTGTCCTCCTGGCGCCATCCTTTGCCCCCGCCGGACAGGTTGAGATGGGTCCAGAAAATCGAAGGGTTCAACTCCTTGAACATGGTGTATTCGAATGAAATCTTCGGATGAATGTCGTAGAAATCGACATTCTGACGCGAGTAGGTAAGACTGAAATGGAGCTTTCTGAATGGTGAAAAAAGCTGGAACCGCATGCCGCCGCGCAGACGCATGTAATCGATCACATAATTCTGCTCAGAGTACTGTTCTTTGGTGACATCGTAAAACTGATCGTTTTCGCTGAAGAGGAATTTGTCCATTTCCAGCGAGAGCGTGGGAACAAACGACCGGTTCTCGTACAGGACCATGTATTCCTTGTCGTATTCGGGATTGAAGAAAAAATGCCTGCCATGGCTTGACCCGATCCAGTCAATGCCCTTGTCCACCTCCATGAGGCCAAGCAGAAAAAGGCTGTTTTTTTCCAGGGGATCAGTGAACCAGAAAAGCCCGCCCGCCTTGACCCCTGCCTTGCCGTTGCTGGCCTCGGGATCGTGGGCAATCATCTCTTCTCCCACGATCATAGGAGAAATCATGACATGGTTGAAAAAGGGGAAATAGGTGCGCGCGGTGCTCGCGAAATTGACCCCCACATCGGGCCGCACAATGCCTGGGTCGCTGTTTTCCACAGGAACAGGTGTTGTGTTGGGAAGAGGGGTGTTGTCCGCCAGGTAGATGGTGTATCCGGCTGAGTCAAAATTACTGTAGGCTATTTTTTTTCCGCTGTGCGAGACTGCGGGGCAGAAAGCGCCGCCGACAGTATTAGTGATCTGTTCAACAGTGCCGGAATCAAGATCGAGACGGTAGATATTAAAGATACCTCCTGTGTTTGCTGAAAAGAACACCTGTCTGCCATCGGGACCAAATGAAGGGTCGCGCTCATCAGCCGAAGAGGCGGCCAGCGGGGTGAACTTTCCGGCAAGGTCTACCATGCCAATATTCCGGCTTGTGCCGGCAAAATAGGAAAAGACCACCAGACTGTCGTTTGGTGAAAAACGGGGGGTAAAAATCGAAAAGCCTTCAGCGCCGTTTAACGGTGCCTCAAACAAGACCCGTTCGGTATTTTTGCCATAACGGTTCCATTCCACCTGGAACAAAGGGCCTATGAACCTGTTGATAAGCGAACGCTTCTCGATGTTTTTGTTGTCCACAAGAACAATGGCGTTCTTGTTCTCCATTTTCCTGACACCAGCGATGGCCGTGCCCGCGCGGTTCAAGCACGCCTGCATAATATGGTCGTTGTGGGTGATGACATTCTGTATCTTGCTGACCCGCTTCCCGTTGACTTTTTTTTCTGGAAACAGTGTCAGCTTCGCGTTATCGAAAAACTTGTCCTTGGGCAAGGAATCAGTGAACACATCGGTATATTCACGGCCGCGCACAAAATCGGGATTGAGCGTGCTGTAGGTGACAAAACGGTCGCTGTCCGAAAGCGTGAAATACGAGGTGACCCAGGGGCAGACCATCTCAAGCCGGTCTGCGTCTTTTTCAATGGTATCTGCCAGGGAATACGCGCTAAGGGGCGCCATGCCCGCGTCGCCCGGCCCATTGCTCAGAAAATAGACCTTCTGATCGTCATGGCCCCATTGGGGATACAGGTTCTTGTATCCGGTTGGCGTCGCGGAATCGGCGACAAGTTTTTTCCCCATGACAATATTATTTATCAGGTTTTTCTGGTCTATGTATTTGGCGGTCTCATGTTCCTTCCACGTTTCGTACAACTGGCGGGATGAAACGCCTATGGCATCTTTCATTGCCATGGCAAAAGTGATGTTTCCTTTTTTTGAACACGCGTGGATAATATTTTTTAGCGCCTCTTCACCATAGACGGAATCAATGTACCTGACCATGGAAAAACCCTGGTTGTAATAACCACTCTCATAATCAATACCCCTGCCTGTCCCGAAATTCATGTATTCGAGCGGAAGAATTGTACCGTTGAGCGCTTTTTCGCGCATGATCATGTCCCGGTGCGCGTCCCACGAATCGTGCCCCCGCCGCGCACTCTCGAACTGGGCAATGCCCTCGGCAAACCAGAGCGGCAGAATGTCGAACGAATAGAGTGAAAAGCCGCTGGTCTGCACAGGTTCGTTAAAATAATCAAAGTACCCGAAACGGATATCAGGGATATTGTACCTGAATTTTTGACCCGCTGTCATGGAGGCAACATGGGCAAGCTCGTGGGTGACCACATCGCGCACCCAGTTGTGCGTGCCCCGCAGATAGTAGTCAAGGTCTGCGACCCATATTTTTATAGTATTCCTGGGCGGCAGGGCCCAGCCATTGCTGAAATCGTCGTCGTCGATTATAAAATCGATTTTTCCCGGAAGTTGCAGCCCATAGTATTCCGTGAGGCCCGTGTAGGCCTCCTCTCCCACTGCTGCCGCATATTCGGCCTGTTCCTTGAGACCGCTCAAATAGTACACGGTGAAATGTTCGGTTTCTGCTTTAAACCATTTTTTATAGGGCTGGTTGTAGTCCTGAAGATATTCAGGATAAGAAAAGGCCTGCAAGGCCAGAAAAAGCGTGAACGCTATGACTGCAAAGGGGTTCATTTTAATAAAAATTAATAAATTACAGGATAAAAGACCTTGTAATATGGTAGAAGGCAATGTGTCCGGAATTAATGTAAATTATCCGCAGCATTTCTTGTATTTCTTTCCCGACCCGCATGGACACGGCTCATTCCGGCCTGGTTTTGGCTCTGCCCGGACCGGCATGGACCAGTCATAATTAAAAGGCGATGGGATTAATCTCTATGACCAACAAACGTTATTTAATAATACCCACTTTAGTGAAGGCAAAATCCGATTCGCCCGAACCCTCGGCCTCAATTTTAAGCATATACATGCCGGGTGCGTATTTTGACACGTCTATGGAAAAATGGTTCCAGAGTGCGCTTGTTGGAAGACGTGCGCTTTCATAGACCCTGTTTCCGGCAGTATTAAAAAGCTTTGCCCGTACTATCGTTGCGCTTGTTGAAAGCCGGTACTTTACGGTAAATGAATTGGTGCGCGTGGGATTAGGATAGGTAAAAAGCGTGTCAACTGAAACAGGGCCCTGCGGTTCGGAATATTGCAGGGACGGGCCAGCATAGACAGAGGTACGGGCTAGGGTCCCGCCAGCGGTTTCCCATGCTGTTTGGGGCGTTCCTGAAATAGGCACATTGAAACAGGAGAGATAGCCGGAATTGTTGACAGTGTAAATCTCAATGTGTTCGGGGACTGACCCGGCTGTATCAACATCGAGGTTTGCGACAACGCACGAAGGCCCGGGCTCTCCGCCAAAAGCAAGAGAGCGGCTGATAGCCCTGCCCGCGACCGTAAATTCATAGGCAAGCGCGTCATTGTCGAGTATCACAATAGTGCCATTTGGCAGCGGGACAAAAACCTCCATGTCCCCGTTATTATCAAGATCAGAAAGCGAGGCTGTTGCGGTGATCTGGCCCACGGGCTGGCGCGCGGATACCGTGTACGGCCAATGGGTAAGGGATGTGCCCGTATAGTTAAAGGCATAGACAGTATTGTTGCCGGGAATGACAATATCAAGCAGATGGTCGCCGTCAACATCGCCCAAGGATGGCATAAGCGCCAGGGTTGTGGCGATCTTGACCGGCCATCCCTGAAGCAGGGCCCCGGTTGCGGAAAGAAGCACAACATTCCCCTTGTTGTCGGCAAGGACGATCTCTTTGCCCGGGGTGGTGCGGTCGATATTACCCACAGCCATGGTAATGGACGCGCCCGAGAGACCAGGGATAGTTATACGTTTGGAAACAGCCAGCGGATGGCGCTGCAGCAAAAGGAGGGTCTTGTCGCACACTGCATATACCTGAGTTGAATCAACGGCAAGGGCCGCAATCTTTCCAGCCCCAAGAAGCAGTGAATCAGAAACGCCAGCAGACACCTCGTAGCAATAACTATGGCGAGTACCAAAGTAGAGGGTATCGCGCATGACCGAAATAAGCGTGGAAAGAGTATCAGCCGCAAGCGCATAAAGAACCGCACTAGTCTTGCTTACTGTATTGTATTCACGGATATATTGCCCCTGACGGCCGCTGTCGCACGAAGCAACAACAAGCGACGTCCCCTTGACCGAAGGAGCGGTGGCCGACCTGATGCCCGCTGCAAGGGTATCGCGCGCTGGCAGGCCGCCATGCGCGCAAAAACTAAAAACCACTCCCTTTGGAGAAATATAATAAAGCGACGTATCAACATGCACTGCCTGGGGGCTGGAGACCAGCGAATCGGTCGCCTGAGGCCACGAACCCTGGGAAAGGTCCCAGGTGACAGTGACTTTGAAGCTGTCGGCGGCGTAATTCCTGATTTTCTCGTTTATTCCCACAATACTCGCGGAGGCATTGGTATACTCTGCCCACGAAGGAGACCCGATTGTATCAATGGACACGGTTATGCCGGTATAAGCGCCGGTATTGGTGGTGGTTGAAAAAAGCCGGCCGGAAAAAGGGGTCAGATCAGTAACATAATTATTTTTTCCCACCACCGAATGGGGAAAAAAGTCCTCGGGCCCGCCGCTCGAATAGGTGGTCCACAGTATGTTGGAAAATTTGATGCCCAGGTCTTCAATACCGTCCGCTTCGACAAGATCAACACCCCTGCGGTCCATGTTACTGTTCACACCGTCGCCGTTGATCTGGTTATCAATGACAGTCTGGTCAACATGCCACACCAGCACCCCGAAACCCGGAAGACCCACGTCGCAGTTGTTGACACTCGTGATGCTGCCCTTTGACTTGGTCCTGGGATTGGGGATAAGACGCGAGCAGTTATCAGGATCTTCGCACAGGGAATCGAGCAGCATATATTCGGCCGCTGAGTGGCTTGAGCTGCGGGCGGGATACGTATACCGGCTGCTGTCAGTCTGGACCACAAGCGAGTCGGGATATTGCCGGTTTTCGAGCAGAAGATATTCGGTCGAGGAAAGAGGCACTTTGATCATGCGTACGGGTTTGTCCTTGTGCATCATGGAATAAAGGGTGTATTGGGCGGAAAGCGAACCCGAGAAATTCGTGGTTTCGGGCGGTTCCGCCACCAGCGGCGCCACCCAGCCCAAACGTTCGCGGCACCAGGCCGAAGGATAAATGGGAATAAAACCGTTTACCGTGTTGTACCCGGCGAAATCCATGAGACAAAAGCCGCCGATCGCGGTCTCACCGGTCTTGGTGTTGAACAGATTTGGAAGACCCAATGCGCGCGCAACCTGGTTCACGATGATCCCGTTGATGCCGAAATTAATGCTGTCCTGGCTTGCGGTCTCGGAGCAGATAAGCAAATTGTCCACAAACCTGGAGCTGTCGGCCGCATAAACGCCGTACGTGTCCGTACTTCGCATTCGGTCAAAGGAGAGCGTGACTGTGGTCGCGTCGTCAAAATACCGGGCGCCGTGGTAGTAGGAAAAGTCCACGGGCGCAATATAGCTGTCTATAAGGTCGCTCGGTGAATCAGCGCCCAATTCCTTGCCCAGCGCGCCGCCGTCAATGAGGCCTGAGGCGCCCGCGTGGAAAATGAGGAACAAGGTGCGTTCGCTGACCGTGACCGGGCCGATGGTTGCGCCTAGAGTAAAAACTCCGGCCCGGGATGCGGCGCGCATGGCATCGAGCGAAAAGGCCATGATGCCCTTGTTCAGCCGGTCGTAGTATTCGTCCCAGCTCTCGCTGTCGCTTTTGGCCGGCGGCCGGTAATGCTTCATGCGAAAAGGGACTTTGAGCGCGGTATTGTCGCGCGGATACACGGCATATTGAAGCACCATGTTGGAATCAGACGCCGCGGTGAAATAGGCGCGGGCCATGGCAAGATGATTTTCGAAATACGCGCGTCCATGAGGCTTGTTATCTAGATCAAAATCGCCCGGATTTGACCCGAAGAGGCCTCTACCCGTGGTAAAATCGTCAAGCGCGTCTTCCTGGAATTCGACCATGACCGCCACGATTGAAACCGTGTCCGCGGCGAATGCGGCCGCGCACCAGAAAAACGCCAGGGTAATTAGGAGGAGGCGCATTGCATCAGAACATGAAAATAAGTTCGAGACGGAGCTGCTTGTTACGCGCAGACCCTTCGTCGTCAAAGGTATATCCGGGTAAACGGTCTTTCACCAGGTATTTGTCGACAAAGGCCGTGCCCACAATATACGACCCGTTGAAATGGATATTGCCGTAGTTGATGCCCAATCCGAAAGTGACTTCTCCCCTGCTCCCGGCCTTGTCGTACATGGTGCCAGCGCGCAGCGCCAGAAAATTGCTGTACCAGTATTCGCCGCCCAGGGAGAAGATGAACTCGGAAATTTCCTGTTTGATGGGATCGTCGAGAAACGTGGTGACAATGGCTTTCCAAAAGGGGTCGGGCGCGGTATTCTCGTCGTCGCGCCGCCTGATAAGCTCACGGTTAAGATCGAAAAGAAGTTTGAAGTTATGAATGGGGTTGTCAATTGCGCGCCAGACAACGCCGGTCTTCAGATTGAAGGGAATGGGGTCGGCCTGATTCTGGTCAATATATACGATGTCCGGACCCATGTTCTGCAGGCAAAGGCCAAAATCAAGCCGCTTGAGTATATTGCGCTGCTTGTACCCCACGTCAATGGCGAACGAGTTGGCAACCCCCCGCCGCTGCTCGTTGCCCACGGGCACGTCAGCCAGCTTGCTGTAGATAAATTTCGCGGACGCTCCCACGCCGATATTATCACCGAAATTGGTCCCATAGGAAACACCGCCGAACATATCGAATGAATTGAAGGTGCCCAGCTTGCGTCCCACCTCATCGGTCCACTCGTTTTCGCCGAATGAAATATATTTGATGAAGGCGCCCAGCGTTCCCCAGTCCTCGGTGGGCCAGGTCATGCAGAAATAAAGATGATAAAGGTCGTTGAGCCCGAACTCGGGAAGCAGGTACTCGAAAAACGCTCCTACCTCACGGTTGGCCTTATCGTATCGCGAAACGCCCTTTTCGGTGAGAAACCAGACGTCCTTGTCCTGCACGACCACGGTTTCGACATTGTCGGTGGGAAGCCCGTTTTTACTGTGAAAATGCTTCCATTCCGCGCCCTCGACCGTCTTCCCTTCCTTGCCCACAACGGTTTTTCCCTTGGAATAGCGAAGCGCGCCCTTCCGGGTGCCAATCCAGATAAAATTGCGTGAATCTACCGCAATGGCGTTTACCTCGTTGTCGGCCATGGCGTATTTTTTCCATGATTTCAGCTTGTATCGCGCAACGCCCTGCAGCGAGGAGACCCACACTTCGCGGTCTTTGTCAATGGCGATGCCCGTTACCCGGTTGTCGACCAGGCCGTTGGTGGTGTCAAAGACAGAGACCTTCTTGCCTTTTTTCCGTACGAGCCCTGATGTGGTGCCGATCCAGACTGTGGCGCCCTGGCTTGCGGCAATGGCGGTAATGGTGTCGCTGCCCGTGAAATCAGCTGTTGAAAAGACGCGCCATTTGCCTCCGCTGAGCCATGCGGCACCCTTGTCCGTGCCCACCCAGACATTTTGGTCTTCGAGGGCAATGCAGCGGATATTGTCGCTGGGGAGGCCGTCAACCGTCGTATATTGCTTCCACTTGGATCCATTGTACACAAAGAGGCCCGTGGTTGTGCCAACCCAGACCTTGTTCGCCATATCAGCATTAAGAGCGGTAAATTCCCTGCCCTTCAGCGCAATGGAAAAAGGCATGCGGAAATCGGGAAGGTCTTCCTCGTCCTCCTTTGTGGCCACATTGTTGACCCGTTTGACCGAGTCAACGGCCGCGGCAATGAGTCCCTCGTCCGATGCCAGGGAGGAATCCTCCGCGTTCAGGTATTTACGCACAACTTTGTCGATATTATCGTTCTGCTCGAGGTAATAAATTTCGTAATTGAGCCACGCGGTGCCGCTATATTTGAAAAGCTGGTGGCGGGTGGCCGCCCACAACACGGGCTTTTCGGCGAAAAAGAGCTTCTCCTTTGCCGCAAGGTAGAGTACGGGTTCGCCGGCTTCAAGGGTGAATGTTTCCCAGAAATTGGCCAGGGGCTGCAGACCCATGGCGCCGGGATTGTAATAGGTGGCGTAAACATCGTCCGAGAGGCCCACAAAGGCCTCGGCCATGCCCGTGGCGCGCGCGCCAGGCGATAAGAGCAGGGTGGGAAGGGCTGCCTGGCCCACGGGAAAAACAGGGGCGCTTAAAAAACATGTTGCCGCAAAGACGGCCAGTATCCGGGTGTGTTTCACGGTCACCGCACTTTCTTTACCTGTTTCCAGTAGGGGATTGCGTATTGCTCATGTTCGCCAAGCCGGAAATGCTCGAAGTCGACCGCGGTCTGCCACTCTGCCTCTGATTCGAGGCGGCATTCGCATCCCGGGAAAAAAGGCGGAAGGAGTTCGGGATGGCGGTATATGTCTTCGCGCAGGATGAAATAATTTTTTTTAGCGAAAATAGCGCACACCGCGTCCACGGGCCCCTTCTTTATTAGAAAGCGCTGCACACCCTCGCGGTCACCCTTCTCAACAGCTGTTATAGAGTCCTCAAGTCCCGCGTTCCAGCGGGCGATGATGCGTTCCCTATCAGCCCCGGAAAGCGGAACGCCATCCATGTCCTTTTCCGCGGCCCCCACAAAAGCGGCAATCTCAGATGCGGGGGGTTTTGCCGGATGGAGGTTCTCGCGCGGCGACTTCCGGATGACCGAATAGATGCCGCTCGCATGGATGGTGGCAAGGGGTATATCCTCTTCGCCGCTCTTCTTCTGCAGGGCAATATACATGGTGATGACGATGAGAATAACGAGAAAAATGATGACGATGAAGATTTCCATAATAATGACCTTTTAAAATCTAAAAAATTTCCCTTCAAAAATCAAATGTTTAACCGCCCTTTGTCTCATCAATTTCGCTGAACGACGCGTCCTTGATTTCACATCCTTCCGTTGATATGCGCTTTTCACGCGCTTCCCGTTCCTGGCGCACCCGCGCCGCCGTGCGGGAAGCGGAGAGCATTCGTAAGAAAAAAAGTACAACCAAAGCGAAAAGGGCCCCTTTTATCAGTGAAATGACCATAGGGCGCCTATGCTGATTCCCTGATGATGAACTTGGCCGCAAACTCACGGCTCTCAATGGTCTTGTCCCCCTTTTCAACTTTGTCGATGATGAGGTTGATGGCAAGGTCTCCCATCTCAAGCTTGGGCTGGCGGACTGTAGTGAGGGCGGGCTCCACCACTTCCGCGGCAGGCACATCATCGTAGCCGACTACGGCAATATCTTCGGGTATCTTGAGCCCGCGTTTTTTAAATTCCTTGATCATGCCAATAGCGGTCATATCGCCCGCTGGTGAAAAAATGGCCGTGGGCACATTATCGCCGCTCTGTCTGGCGTTGATAATCTTGTTCGCCAGATGGGCGCCGTCGGTCATGGAGTCCGAGGTCGCCTCATACACCAGTTCGGACCTGAAGGGAATGCTCTTTTCTACGAGAGCGTCACGGTACCCGTCGAGCCGCTCTTCTATATTGAGATTTTTCCGGTTAACGGTCACGACGCCGATGTTCCGATGCCCCTTGTCAATAAGGTATTTGACCGCGGTGTACGACCCGCCCCGATTATTGACATAGATAGAATCGAGGATCGCCGAATGCTTCGCGACCAGGATGCAGGGCATTTTTTCCTTCTTGAAAAGTTCCAGTTCGGCGTCGGACGAACTGGCCGTGATCACAATGACCCCGTCGACGCGGCCCTCGTACACCACTTTCTGAAAGAGGTTGTACTCAGTGATGCCCTGTCCGATGGTGTCGAAGAGAATGACCGTGTAGTTTGCGTTCCTGAGCGTGTTCTTGATGCCCTCCATGATCCTCATGATAAAACCCGAGGCGATGTTGGGTACCACCACGCCAATGGCGTTGTTTCTTTTGGTCGCAAGCCCGCGCGCGATAACGTTGGGATAGTAATTGAGTTCGCGCGCAATCGCGAGCACCCGTTTCTTGGTTGTCTCGCTGATATTGGGCTTGTTGTTGATGACCATGGACACCGTTGCCGTGGTGACCCCCGCCTTCAAGGCGATGTCTTTGAGCGTTACTGCCATATAGGACTCCTTTAAAAAGTGTACAAAAGGGCCGCTGTCAGGCCGTCGTTGCGCTGATATACGGTCAATCCCAGGCGCGCGTCAAAGTCGCTGAGATGGGCATCGACCAATGCGTCAAAGGCCGCGTAAAAATAGACCGCTACCGCATACCATATATTCTGGTTTCTCCACGAGAGATACCGCTTCTTGTCCTTGGAACAAGTCTCCTGCCGTGCGTCCGCAAAGCCCGCGTCAGCGGTGAGTTCCCCCACCTTCTGGTCGGCCGCGCTCTTCTGCATGCGAAAAACATTCTGCTGATCGAGAAGCGAGTCGCGCGCAGTTGCCGAAAGCCCCTGGTCCATCAATGTTGTTTCAAGGCGGGTGAGTTCACGCTGGCATGAAGCGCTCCGGTCTTTTTCAACAGCAATACGCTGGCTCATGTTATCGACAATGCGGGCAAACCCTGTTTCCTGGTCTTCGAAATAGCCCGCGGTCCGATTCCACGCGTAAATATTGGCCGCCAGTCCGCAGCTTGCCATAATAACAAGCCCCAGCTTCGCGTAGGACCGGTTGTATAACTGGCCCCATCCGGGGACCAGGAGCGCGCGGACAAAGGCGCCTTTGGGGCTGCGAGCCTGGCTGGTCGATACAGGTCCGGCAAGGTAGTTGTAGCAGTCGAGTAGATTATATATGTGGAACCCTGCGGTAAAGGCGAGGGTCCGGTCGCGTATGGCACGCGAATATTCGTATTCACCTTCGTAGAACCGCAGCGAGTCTTCGTAGCAAAGGGAATCAGCTGGCACATAGGTTTCGAGAAAAAGCCTGTCACGGGAAGAAAAGGGGCTGGCAAGCCTGGCATTCACACGGTCTATCTTCTCCTGCCATTTCCCGGTTAAATAAAAACCATCGTTTATTCCTGTTGATGCAAGGGTAAGTTCTGCGATAAAAATCGCCGGTCCCTTGACCTTGTGTCCCAACATCCACTGGCCACTCCCAGGAACGAAAAAAGAAGCTCCCAGATATGGCCATTTGCTTTTCGGAGTGGAAGTTACAGATGAATTATCTTCCGCCTTCACAGGAACAATACATAATTGTGCAATAATAATCATTACCGGAAGCTCTTTAAGCGCTAAAGTCAGTTTAATGTCTACCCCTTTTATTAGTTAACTTTAAATTTAAAGATAATATATTTAACTTCAATTTTAAACTGAATTTTTTACTTCTTTCAAGTCTTGGAGCCTGCCATAAAAGCGGTTGATTATACTTGCGCCTAAATATTAAAGTATTGTAATTTAAAAGGGCGTATTGTCTTTTAAGAACTTTCTGAATGGAGCAGCTGTATGAGCAGTGAAAAAGAGACAAAAACGAACAATTTCTGGGGCAACATCTTTTCGCGCGACAAGGACACCGGCGCTATGAGCACAAGTGATTTTCTCGAAAACATCCCGGTATTCAAAGAACTCTCCAGACGCGAACGAAAACGAGTGGCGGCGATCATTTACGACCGCACCTACGAACCCGGCGAATTCATGTTCGAGAAGGAGCAACCGGGCGCCGCAATGTTCATGATAAAAAAAGGACAGGTAAAAATTGTCGCGCCCTCAAAGCAGGGAAGTGAGATTGAACTGGCCACCATATCCGATGGCCAGTTTGTGGGCGAACTTGCGCTGCTTGACGATTCTCCGCGCTCAGCCTCGGCCAAAGCTGCCGCGCCAACTCAGGCCCTGGCCTTTTTCAGGACCGATCTCAACAAACTTCTCGATACCGAACCGGTCATTGCCAGCAAAATTCTGCGCGAACTCGCCATCATTATCGGCAAGCGTCTCAAAGCGACCAACGAACAGCTCTACGGAAAGGACGTGTGAGGCCAGTTATGATAAGAACGGAAAAATCACCAGCGCAGAAACGGCGCGCGTACCTCCTCTTTGGCACCTTTGCCGCGGCCTTCATCACTGTACTCGTGTATCTTTTCGTGTCCCTACGGCCCCTGCTTTTGCCTGCGGTCATTGGCGGGCTCGCAGCCTTTATCAGCAAACCCATACTCGACTTTCTCACTAAAAAACACGGCATGCATCGCGAACTGGGCATTTTTCTCATCCTTGGTCTCTTCATCGGCATTATTGCCGTTGTGATCTATGTGGTCCAGAGCGCACTGCCCGATGAGCGGGACAAACTCCTGCTGCGCACACGGATCCAATACAAAATCAACGAACGCTTCGTTTCGTTCATGGGCATCGATTCAACGGGTGAGGGCAACATTCTCTATAATTTTGCGGGTAAAGACCTTGCCAAGGCTCTTGTTTCGGTCAATGCGAAACTCACCCTTTCCCCGCACGAACGCGACCTCTTCCTTTCCTATGCAAAAGGCAGCGGCCACAACCCTCCTTTTGACGAAAAGTTCATGGGGTATTTCCAGGTGAATATCGCAAACGATCAGAAACGTCTTGCCGCGCCCGTCAGCGGCGACCCAGAGGCCCGTAGCGTTCCCTCCGAAGAAGAGGGCCAGGACGCTGGTGAATCAAAAATCCAGCTCCTTGCCCATGTTATCGAAACCTGGATACTCATGCCCTTTGTTTTTCTCTTCCTGCTTGCGGACAACGGACAGATCAAGCGGTATCTGGTCGGTTTTGTCCCCAATAAATATTTTGAAGTCACCCTCATTGTCATGGACAAGGCGAACGATGCCATTGGCAATTATCTGCGGGGCATAACGCTGGAGTGTTCGCTCGTAGGGCTTACCTTTGTCTTTTTTCTCTGGATCATCGGCTTTGAGATTAAATGGGCCATTATTGTTGGCGCAATCGCGGGCATAACCACGGCCATTCCCATTGTGGGGACCATTATAGGTTTCATCGCTGGTTCGGGGTACGCCTTTTTGGCCGAGGAGAGCTGCTCTTTCATCCCATTTTTCACAGCGAACAACCTCATTATCGGCGTGGTGCTCACGGTCATTATCGCCCATCTTCTCGACAACGCGGTCTTTCAGCCCATTGTGCTGGGCGGCGCCGTAAGCCTGCACCCTCTGGTGGTCATCACGGCGATTTTTGGCGCGTCGCTCCTTTTTGGACCCATCGGCATGCTCTTTGCCGTGCCCACCATTGCCATCCTCAAGGTCTTCTTTTCAACCCTTTTCAAGGAGCTGAAGGCGTACTCTATAATATAGAAACCCGCCCTCTGCGCGTATTCCACGCCCCATGCTGAGCATCATCACAAAAATCCCCTGGTTGCACAAAGGTCCTGTACGGCTTTGCCCGTCAGGATTCAGGCGCGAAGATATTGATACGGACACCTTCAAGGTGGTTTGCCGCCTGAAATCCTTCGGTCATGCCGCGTATATCGTAGGAGGCGCGGTACGCGATTTGGCCTTGGGAATCAGGCCCAAAGACTTTGATGTGGCCACATCGGCCCATCCAATAGACATAAAGCGCATCTTCGGCAACGCGATAATCATAGGCCATAGGTTCAAGCTGGTCCATATCCGCTTCCGGTATGGTAAAATCATTGAGACCGCGACCTTCCGCAGGCACCACGGGCAAAAGGAAGGCCAGGTAGTCACGCACGACAATGTTTTTGGCACCGAAAAAGAAGACGCCTTCAGACGCGACTTCACGGTCAATGCGCTCTTTTTCGACCCTGACCGTGACGAAATCATCGACTATGTCGGCGGTCTCGCTGATTTAAAAAAGCGGATATTGCGGAGTATCGGCGATCCTGACGAACGCCTTGTTGAAGACCCGGTGCGCATGATCCGGGCCGTTAAATTCTCGGCAAAATTCGGACTTGCCATGGATCCCCGGCTCGAGAAGGCCATTAGAAAGCACCGGGACAAGATCTCCCTGTGCAGTCAGCGCCGCCTTTTTGAGGAATTGATAAAAATCCTGAAGGCCGGGATGTTCTCGGCTTTTGTCAGGCGCGCGGCGGAGCTTTCACTCCTTGATAGATACCTTCCTTTCATCGCCCAGCTGCGGGAAAAAAACAGCGGCTATCTCGCCCGCCTGCTCACCGCGTGCGATGAATGCATGAAGAACAGGGACACCGGGCTCTACATCCCCTTTTCCCTGCTCACCTGGCCCCTGGTCGAGGACAAATACAGACAGTGCCGCGACATCCAGAAAGCGCTGCGCCTCACATTCCACGAACTTCAATCCCAGCTTCCGGTTAGCAAAAACGAAAAATTGGACATCCGCACGCTCATGCTGTTTATTCCGCGTTTCGATTACCTGCGCCACCACGCGCAAAAAAAGAAGTTTATCATCCGGAAAATGGTCCGTATGCCCGCCTTTAACGAGGCGCTCTACCTCTACGGTCTTATTGAACGGTCACGCGACCAGGTGCACGACGGGTATGAATTCTGGAAACGGACCGCGACCCTCGTACGAAACACTGAAATGGCCCGCCGGCAACTGAAAGACCCTGCATGAAACACGGCCTGGCCGCCCTTCTTACCTGCGTATGCTGCGGTCTCACTTATGGGTCGGAAACGCTCTATGGCGCCTGCGTTTCCGCCGCTGCCTCGGACAATGGATGGTATGCAGTGCTGGGAGAAAATATCAGTGATTCCACCACGGCAAACACCACCACCCTGTACAGCGGTATTCTTTCCATTGCCGCTGCGCTGGTACGGGCAGTCCCCGCTGATACAGGCGCAACCGATACCATTCCTCCTGTCATCATCTTTCCGGAAACAAACGCCTTTACCACCTCCCGGCCGTTCATCAGATGCACCATTACCGATGAAACCGGTCCCATTGATACTGGAGACATATCCCTGTTTCTTGATGGAAGCCAGGAAGACCGGGGGACTTTTTCCACAAGAACCATTGACTCAACAAGCGGCCTCATACGCCGCGTGGAAATTGACTATACACCATACAACGCGCCCGCTGGCGCGCATACGCTCCGGATCCACGTACACGACGCAAACCCGGAATATACGCCATGGCCCGAAGCGTCGTCCTTCAGTTTTTCAATTGTCAAAACCGAAAGCGACCCGCCCCAGGTCACCATTCACACTCCCGGCTATTCGGTGTCATCGGACGGGGCATTTTCCTTCTCCATAAGCGCCTCTGATCCGGGGAGCGGAATTCAGCGCGTCCTGTTTAGATACAAGGTAGGGGGCGACCGCTCATTCCGGGTCGACACCCTGGCAAAGGACAATGGCAGATACACCAAACTTTTTGCCGCTGGATCATTTTCGGGCAAAGGTTTCTGCTTCTTTGTGGAAGTGATCGACAGCGCAGGCAACACAACCGTGGTTCCGGACACATCGTCAGATGCGCGCAACCTCTGCGTACGCCTAGCCCAGGGCATGAGTTATGCGCAGGGTACGGGAAGCGCTTTTCCGGTTGACCAGTGGAAAATGTTCTCCCTGCCCCTTGACCCTGGCCAACCGTCGCTTGCCGCCATGCTTGAACCGCTGCTCGGAAACCACGACAAGCGCCATTGGAAACTGGTGCGCTGGCTCGACAATGCCTATGTGCCGCTTGCAGACAATGCTTCGTTTAACGCTGAACCAGGAAAGGCCTTTTTCCTCTACATCCGCAGCAAGAATGTCTCCTTTAATCCAGGTCCGTCTACGAGCGTACGCATTGACCGCCCCTACCCCATTATTCTTCCCCCAAACCAATGGTCACAGATCGGGTGTCCCTTTGCCTTTCCTGTGCGTTGGAACAACTTCTTCGCGACCGACAGCGCCAAAAAAGCGACGGCGCTCTCAATCCCGCTTGCCGATGCTTTTACCGACAGCGGCTATGCGTTGCTCGATACCAATCCCGTGCTCTATCCATGGCGGGGATATTGGGTCTTTAATCCAGGGGCGGAAACTTGCACGTTGGCTGTGCACCCATACGAGGAAAAGAACCTTTCCCGCGCAACTGCGCACGCGGACCAGGAATGGGCCATATCCCTTTCGTGCGCTCCTTACTCGCAGGCCGCCTTTGGCACTGCCCAGGCGCTCAGAAAAAATACTCCCTGCCCGCCTGTGGTGCACAATGCCCCCTATCTCTATTTTGAACCAAGACTGTTGACCTGCCCTACGGACCAGGAGAACACCGAAGGCTGGACCTTTCCTGCGCTTATAGTGGATTTCAACACCAATACCAGCGCGCGGCTCAGGCCTTTTTTCAATGGTCCTGCGCCCGAGAAAACGGCAATTATCAGCGAGGATTTTGGGTATGTCCATTATCTGGAAAATGGCAGACCCTGCTATATTGATCGGCCTGACCAGGAACAGAGCGTGCGGCTGGCACTGGTATCGGGTAGCGCTTCATATGTTGCTCAACGTGTCTTGGCTTTGGTCGCCGTGTTCCCCAAAGAGCTTGACGTAGGAGGTAATGCGCCAAATCCCTTTAATCCTGCCACCCATTTTTCCCTTTTTCTGCCTGTTCAAACCCACCCCTATGAGGTGCGTGTTACGGTACACACTGTAGCAGGGATCCAGGTGCAACAGCTTTTTTATGGGCATAAGAAACCGGGCGTGCACGAAATAACCTGGAATGGTTGCAATGGTTCGGGAAAACCGGTTTCATCCGGAATCTACCTGTACAGGGTAATTGTGACTGGAGAGAAAAAAGGCCTATTAAAAACCGGAAAAATGGCGCTGGTCCGGTAAGCCAACCGGGTTACTTGACTAACACTATTCTGCTGCTGACGACCTTTTTCCCATTCTGGACCCTGACAATATACATGCCTGATGGCTGGCTGGAGGCTTCCCAGGTAATTCCAGCACACAGCTGGCGGCTGGCAGCCTGCAGTAAATAAATCAATTTCCCATGAAGATCGTAAATTTCTAGCCGTATGACCTTACTGCCTGCTGCCCACTGACCACCACCCGCTATTGTCACAACCGGATTAAACGGATTGGGATGGCATGAGAGCCATGGTCCATTGTCTTTGCCAACCGTAGAATTGACAACTGGCGTCGGATTGGGGTCTATGTTCAGGACACCCCATCCATACACCGTGTTGGGCAGTTCGCCGGTATAGGCATTTGCCTGGGCCCGCTCGTGCAGAATCTGCCGGATATCAGCCGCATCGCGCGTACTGTCTTCCTGCAGCAAAAGGGCGGCAGCGCCCGCGGCCATGGGCGAGGAGAAACTGGTGCCCATCCAGACCGTTCCTAAAATGGAATTGGTGTCCGCGTCATTTTCCACCGCCAGGGTGGTTATGCCGTGCGACGGAGCCACAACATCAGGCCGCATGCGATTGTCAAACGTGGGGCCTACGGATGAATAGTCGCATATTTCACCCACGCCGTGGATGGTGTCGTTTATCGGCCGGAAGTAATTGCCGCCCACAATAATGGCCTCCTGCGCAAGGGGGAATTCGACCAGCGTGTAGCGCGATGTGTCAAAGGCCATATGGGGCAGAATGCCGTAGGGATGGTAATGGTTGGTCTCCCAGGAAAAGGCAATGTCCACGGTTTCGGCAACGACTGTCTTGGTTTTTATCAGGTCAACGGACCAGTTGGTTGTCCGACGCGACTGCGCCTCGTACCAGAATTTCTGCCGTTCACCAGGATACACCCGTACATTGACCCCTTCGTAGACATTCGAGCCGAACGAATACAGGATAATAAGCGAGTCCGCGGCGGTAGTGTCATGCCAGGTAAATGTCCTGCTGGCTCCGTATTGGGAATTGAACCTGACCCGCACCTTGGATGTATCGGAAAAAAGGATATTAAACACGCTCATGTAGAAATACAGCCCTGATGCAACTTGCAGGTTGGACAAGGTGTCGAGTCCAAAGGTCATGGTCTCGATAGTATCGTTCGCGGGATACGCAATACGCCGGAAATTCCGGAAATTATCATTTCCCGAAGCAATAAAGGCGGCCCGTCCCCTTTTCCCCTGTCCGGTAAGCGCGTTCAATTCAGCCTCAGGGCCATAGACCCAGCTCAGATTGGCTGACCAGGGCATGTTGTGGCTGCGGGCGACTGAATCGATGTAATAGAGACAACTGTCCTTGGCCTTTGACACAATCACCAGCTTTGATTCAGGCGCAATGCCGATAAAATTCGCGGGCGTGGAATCATGTTTGAGCGATGTGCCGTTGCCGGCCATGATATTCGCGATCACGGTTCCATGATTGTTCCGCCGGTTGTGAAAAACGGAGGCTGAATCGTAGTAATGATAGGCGTCATAAGGATAGTCCGCATTGAGAAGGGAATCGATGCGCGTCTTGTCCCATATGTCCCAATGGCCAACGCCGCCCGTGTCCTCCCAATACCGCTTGTAGGCCAATACACGGGTTTCGTGGGTTATTGGATCGCGGAAATCGTTGAAGGTGATGTCCACGTCATCGACAATGCCACAAATCACACCCGCGCCCTTGTACCCGCGATTGTGGTAATAGTCGGTCCCTATCAATACACGCGCCTGGTTGAGATTCCAGGCCCTGCAAACCAGAAGGGCCAGGACAATCATGGTGAAACGGCAAATTCCCATAGCAAGTCTCCCTTCTAATAAATGTATATTTTTTCATGCCAATGGACAAATGTTTATTTTCATTCGCCCATTACCGGTCAATCTTGGTATGCGCGAAAAAATCCTATACGATTACTTCTTTTGCGGGAACTACCCGCGCGCGGACAAAAAAGCCCCTCATTATCCTCCGCCACGATCTTGATAGCAGCCTCTTGAACGCGCATGCAATGGCCCACATGGAACGTTCTCTGGGCGTGCGCGCAACATATTTTATCCAGCTTCACAGCGACTTTTACTCAGTGTTCAGCCTCGAAGGTATTGCTCTGGTCCGGGAGATAGCCTCCATGAATCATGAAATTGGCCTGCATTATGATCCTGCCTACTATAACGCCATTGGCGTGAATTTCAAAAAAGGTCTGGCAGGGGACCTTGAAATACTGGAATCCATTGCCGGACAACGGATTATATCTGTTTCACGCCACTTGCCACTGCTCGCAGGGCAAAAAGAGACGTTTCCGCCGCAAGTGCAATTCAATGCTTTTGACCCAAGTTTTATCAACGGACAATATAAATACCTCAGCGACAGCAATGGCGTTTTCAGGCAAGGGTGCTTTTGCCAGCACCTGAGCCCGAAACAAGACTACTGCTTTCTGGTCCATCCGGTCTGGTGGACAAACAAAGGCGGAGGCTGGAAAGCAAAACTTGCGGAACAAGCGCGCAAGGACTGTAACGCGGTGCGCAAACGCATCGCCGGCAAGATAGCGCTCTACGATACAATCATGGCCTCGCGTAAAGAGCGCGATTGCATGTTCAGGAAAAGGCTGGGACAATGAAACGCCTTTCGCCCCTCACGGTGATACTCACAGGCGCGGGTGCACCCGGATGGCCCGACATCTGCCGATCATTGGTCGAAAACAACGAACGCACAATCGACATTGTCGCCGTGGACATGGACCGCGACGTGGCAGGATACCGCTTGGTGAAAAAACACGCCGTGGTTCCAGCCGGCGTATCTCCGGCATACATTCCGGCCATGGTCTGTCTGGTGAAAAAGTTCAAGGCCCATGCCATTGTACCGCTCACAGACCCTGAGCTGCCCGCTCTGGCCAGTGCAGCCTCCTTGTTTAAAAAAATGGGGGTTGTCCTGCCTGTGGCACGACCATCAGCCATTGCCATTGCCGCGGACAAAATACGGACGCATGAGTTTCTCACAAACAGGCATCGGGCCATTCCCGCCTACCGGATTGCGCGCACATCAGTGGAATTTTCCGTTGCAATCGCAGCGCTCGGTTACCCCAAAACAAAGGTCTGCTTTAAACCCGGTATTGCCCATGGTTCGCGCGGCTTCAGAATACTTGACCCGCAGGCAACCGAGGCTGCCACACTGTTTGCGGAAAAGGCGGAAAACACCCGCTATGCAATGACCGGAGAGCGGGCGCGGGAAATTTTAGACAACTGCGCCTCATTCCCGTCCCTGCTGGTTACCGAGTATCTGCCGGGAAAAGAGTACAGCGTTGATCTGCTTGTGCGCAAACGCTCGGTAGCTGCGGTCGTGTGCAGGGAACGCACGCGGATCAGGTTTGGTCTCACCTACCAGGGCCGCGTCATTGCCGATCCAAAACTTGAACGACTTGCCGTTGATATTGCGTTGCGCATTGGCCTTACCTTCAATGCCAATATCCAGTTTAAAAAAGACGCTGCCGGAACATACCGGCTGCTGGAAATAAATCCCCGTACTTCAGGCACTATCGCCCTCTGCAGGGCAGCGGGCGTCAACCTTCCCTATCTTGGGCTAAAACTCGCGCTGGGCGAACGAATAACCGCGCAGAAACCTGTTCCAGGAACACGAAACTACCGGTACTGGACCCACGTCTTTACATGAAATTTCGCAATCCCCTTATTCCCGAATTACTGGCAATGCGCGACTTTGCCGATACGCACGCGCATACGAATTACGCGGACGGTGCGGATTCCATTGAGGCCATGGCGGAGCAGGCCCAGCGCAATGGCCTGCACTGCTTTGCCCTGACCGAACATGTGCGCGCAAACGGCCTGACATACGATTATACGGCCTTTGCGCAACAGGTGACCGCCTGCTCAGGTAAAGACTTCATGGCGATCAACGGGACCGAGACAAAGGTGCTGGATGCACAGGGCGCACTCGACATCAGCCCGGAACTTGCCCATGCCAGCAACTTGCGCATAGCCTCGTTCCACGACCGGATGACGCCGGAAATGCATCGTACTGCGGTCCGCGCCATGCTCCGCAACCCATTGATTGATATTTGGGGTCATCCCTGCGCTCTTGACGCGGACTATACAATTGATGAATGGATCAGTCTCTGTCTTCTGGCAAAACAAAATGGCGTGGTAATTGAAGTGAGTAACCGCTATCCCATGCCTGCGGCGCTGTTCGATATTTTGAAGGAATCGGGGTGCGGCTACCTGTATGCGAGCGACGCCCATGACGCGCAGAGCATCCGCACAGCGCGCTCGTTGCCGGTTATTGCGGTTCGAGCGTAAAGTCTTTGAGCCTGCGCAGGCGTCCCCACCGGCCCTTGTGCGTCATTTGGATCGAAATTCTGGCAAACGATTCAACATACTCGGGATACGCGTCACCGTATCTGCGTCCAGCCTCGAGTCCCACGGTAATAGAGCCGTAGTTATTGCGCGTGGGAAGCGTAAAACCAAAGGTCCCCGCCTGTTCCACAACAGCCTGATTATATCCAAGGTCGTGAAAATAATATCCCGCGCGAAGGGGGATATTGAGAAAATAATGGGGGCTTCTCTTATCGGCAAAGAAATATTCCGCGCCCACGCCCACCCGATACTCGCTGCCGCGGCCTTCCATATGCCAAAACACGGTGTTGAGGTCGAGCGCGCAATGTAGCCGTTTGAAAGGCGTATAAGCACAACCCATGCTGCCGCGTAGAGGGACAAAGGTCTCGTCAAAAAAATCGATCTGCTTAATGACGACCGAATCCGATCCGGAATAATTCTGGATTATCTGGTGTTCGCGGTCAATGGTGCTTCCGGTTAAAGGAAGAGGCGCGGTCCCTGATGCGGCAACCGACCATTTTCCCAGCCGCGCCATGCCGCCCAAGGTAAACTGGTAGGCCTTAAAACGCGTTTTTTGTAAGAGCGATGGCTGGAGGTAGAATTCTTCGGACGGCCGTTCAACAATGGCAGTACTGGTTGATGTGCGGCCATAAAGCGCCTCAAACGAAAGTCCCATGGCAAACCGTTTCTGCAGTTCGAGCGCATAGCCGCCAAAAGTGCCATATGTGCCGCCAAATCCCGTTCGGTCAATCAGATAACCCTGGGCGTCCGTATACCGGACCGAATAATCGAGCAGCTGTTCGCGGCGGTAGCCGCCGAAAATCGTGCCATAGGGCCCCAGCGAAATCGTCAGTTCGGCAAAGGGAAAATCGTTCGAAAAATCCTTGAAGCCCGAATGTGCGTCTTTAAGAAAGGTCATCTCGGGCCGGTAGGTGACCGAGACCGTGGTGAAATCAATGCCGCCGAAGGTGGCGGGATTGGCCGAGTTGTAATTGACACTATCGGAAAGCGCCAGTCCGGCGCCGCCCATGCCGCACTGCCGGGCGCCGCATTGCTGCATATATTCCCCTGATCCGAGGGAATAGGGGTTTTTGTCAATGGAGTAGAGCGAAAACGCGCCCGCGCAGGAAATCACGCACAAAAGCGAAGGCAGCAGCACAGACTTCATTCATCGCTCCGAATAATTGAACCTAATAGTCACTTTTTTCTGGAACACCACCCTGGCCAGCGTGGTAATGGAATTTGACCATACCCCGAATTCGAGCGTTTTGACCGCAGCATAGTGCGGGTCTGTAAGGGCGGCGAGAAACTTGTCGATCGGATAGACAACAGAGTCGGTCTGTCCGGGGGTCAGAAATCCGGGATACACTGTGTCGACAGTGGAAAACAGGGAGGGCATTGAAAGCGACGTTGTGTCAGAGTCGCGAAGATAACACCGCAGAATCATGTCGATTGCCTGGGGCGCGTTTGGATATTCGGTGAAAGTGCTCTGGTTGAAAAGCGTATCGCCCGCGAGCGACGCAACCGGCTCAGGATAAAACACCGCATCGCCGGAAAGCATGTTGATTGAATCAGGATTAAGTCCCTTTAAAATGGAGTCTTTGTCCACCTTGAATACGGCATAGTACAAGCCGTTGATGTTGTCGTTGGATAGAAGCGTATCGTTGTCATTGAATTGGTGGTAGACAGTGGAGAGCACCGGATGGCTGTTGTAATACGCGGTGTCGCTGCCTTCTATAAATGCCGCGTATTGCATAATCGTGGGAATGGCCGCAACAGAATCGATTGCAATGGTATCGTAGGGAATCGCAACGCCGCCTACAAAAAAAGTATCGGGCCGCACAACCTTACCGTAGAGGGTAAGGTTCGGCAGGTCGTTATTGCTGAGCGAAAGCAGCTCTTCGCCGCTGGCAGGCGTGAAACCCAGGGCAAGGCCCACCAGCGCGCTGTTCGGCGTTCCCAGCACAGCCTCGCGAATATAATTGAAAAGTTCCTGTGTGGTGTCGGTAAGGGTAATAGATACAGGGAGCGAATCCATGGTATCGGGAAAGCTTATTGGCAGCGAATAGAGCGCGGCGCCAACCGTATCGAAAGAATTGGTGGTAGTGACTGAAACCGAGGCCGCATGCTGGCTGGCTGCGTAGAAAAAGATGGTGCCGTTTATGGTGTGAGCGCTGGCTGTGGGGGCGTTACGGAAAAAATGCAGTACCAGGGAGACGGAATCAATGCCGTGAAAATAGTCGCTGTCAGATACCGTACCTTCATCGTTGAACCGGAAAAAATCAGCGGGTATGTTTCTGACATTATACTCGACATAGCCGAGAAGCCCCCTGCTCTGGAAGGTCCCGAATCTGCAGGGCTGGTTATTGGACCAGCCAACCGGTGTTGTTCTGCTGTACGCGGCAGTAAGGCCATGCTGGAGGGTAAAGACGCGTTCGCGCGAATGGGCAATGCGCTGCGCCTCTCTGGCTGCAGCAATCTCACCGCCAACAGGATTGGAATCGCCAAAATAGCCTGAACATCCGGCAAGGAATGCAAGGGCCGCAAGCGCAACGCTGGTTTTCATCGGTTAAAAAAGATACTTTATGGGGGGCGGGAAATCAATTATCTTTGAATATCTTATGAAAACACGGACCCGCGTCGCGGCCATTGTACTGCGCGACAATGGCCTTTTATGCGTGTTGCACGAGAAAAAAGGCAGGCGCTACTATCTGCTTCCCGGCGGCGGTGTTGAACCCGGAGAAACCGACGAAGTAGCGCTGAAACGCGAAATGCTGGAAGAGACCGGCCTTGCTGTGCGGCCCGGAACACTCCTCTTTGAGACCGAAACCATTGCCCCGGACAATTCGCGCGCCATTGTACAAAAAGCCTACAGATGCGAAGCAAAAGGCGTGTTGCGGCCGTCGCAAGACCCGCGGGTCATTGCGGCTGAATTCATTGGCCGTGAGCGTCTCAGTGACCTCGTCTTCTATCCCAACATAAAAACAATCATTGGAGAGGCCTGGGACAAAAATTTTTTAGTTCAGCCGGTAAAACTGCGCATACCCTGGGAAGACTGAAAGTATACGTTGTTTTAAAGCCTGTCTTCCAACCGAAACCCAATCTCCCCTAACAATCCTTTGCGATAATTTTTTATATTTTCGTGCTTACACCAAATACCAGGAGGAAAAACGCATGTCAGGACAAACCATGGAATTCAAGACCGAAATAAAAGAACTGCTCAACCTCATGATCCATTCGCTCTATTCGAACAGGGAAATTTTCCTGCGCGAACTGATCAGCAATGCCGCTGACGCCATCGACCGTGTGAGATTCGAAGGACTCACAAACAATGAGGTCCTCGAAGGCAACGACCAGTGGAAGATTAAAATAACCCGGGATGAAAAAGCGGGCACGCTCACCATTTCAGACAACGGCATTGGCATGAACATTGATTCAATAACGGAAAATATCGGGACCATCGCGAAATCCGGCACCCGTCTCTTTGTGGACCGGCTGAAGCAGCAGGGTGCGACAGGCAATCCCGAGCTTATCGGCCAGTTCGGCGTGGGCTTCTATTCGGCCTTCATGGTCGCGGACAAGGTGACCGTGGTCTCGCGCATTGCCGGGCCAAAGGAAAAAGGCGTGGTATGGGAATCAACCGGCGATGGCACCTTCACGGTCGAAGAACGGGAAAAAGAGACGCGCGGCACAGACGTTACCCTGCATCTCCGTGAGGATGCCCGCGATTTCCTGCAGGAATATACTATCCGTTCCATTGTTAAAAAGTTTTCCGACTTTATAGAACACCCGGTGGCAATGGACGTTGAAAAGGAAAAGAAGAAAATCGAAGAGGAAGTCCTCAACTCCCAAAAAGCGATCTGGCTTAAAAACCGGACCGACATAACCGACAAGGAATACAACGAATTCTATAAACACATCTCCCGCGATTTCACGGACCCGGCAAAAGTGGTCCATTTCAGCGCCGAGGGCGCAAGCGAATTCAAGGCCCTTCTTTTCCTGCCGGCAAAGGCCCCGTTCAGTCTCTTTGATACGGAGCATAAAATCGGCATCCATCTCTACGTGCGCCGCGTCTTTATCATGGACGACTGCAAAAAACTCCTCCCCGACTACCTCCGTTTCATCAAAGGTGTTGTCGATTCTTCCGACCTGCCCCTCAATGTATCGCGCGAAATACTCCAGGAGACAAAGGAGATGGAGCGCATCAAAAAAGGCCTGGTGAACAAAGTGCTCTCCACGCTCAAGGAGATGAAGGAAAAGGAGTTTCAGGTGTACACTGCCTTTTTCAAGGAATTCGGCTCTGTGCTCAAAGAAGGACTTAACTTCGATTCTGAAAACAAGGACAAAATCCAGGATCTGCTCCTGTACCATACCACCAACACCGAACCAGACAGTCCCGTTTCCCTGAAACAGTATGTGGACCGCATGCGCGAGGGTCAGAAAGAAATTTTCTATGTAATCGGTGAAAACCTGGACGAGACAAAGCGGTCGCCCTTTCTGGAAAAATTCCACGGCAAGGGATATGAAGTGATCCTCATGACCGATCCCATTGATGAATGGGCCCAGCAGTGGATGCTGGAATATGCAGGTAAAAAGTTCAAGGCCATTAACAAGGGTGACATGGATATTGACGAAAAGACCGAAAAAAAAGAGCACAAGGAGCAGGAAGGCCGCTACAAGGACCTCATGACCCTGCTGGCGGAAAAATTACCCGACGTGAAAGAGGTACGCGTGTCGAACAGACTGTCGACCAGCGCCTGCTGCCTTGTGGCCGATGAATTTGCACCCGGCGCCCACATGGAAAAGTTCTTCAAAGCCATGGGCCAGGCAGTACCACAGACAAAGCCCGTGCTTGAATTGAACCCATCGCACCAGCTGGTCAAAAACCTGGAGGCGCTCTTCAGGAAAGACAAAGGCCATGCGCTTATCGCGGAATACGCGTCATTATTGTACGAACAGGCGCTGCTGCTCGACGGCAAAAAACTGAAGGACCCAATCGCCTTTGCGACAAAGCTAAACACGCTGCTATCCAGCGAACTGGATTTACAAATACGCAATTAACATGATCTAAAGCCGCTGCCTGAGCGAAGTCGAAGGCAGCGGATACAAAAGGAGTCACCATGGCCATCCGTCTTCGTAAAGAACATGCCTGCGCGCTCGTTGTTCCCTCGAGCATGGGGGTGCGCATTACCCCGGCAAATGGGCAGCCCGTGCATTGCAGCGACACCTATACCATGCAGGCGACCAGTGCTGAGACCAACGTGGCCAGCATTTCCTCGTACCTGGGCCTGCCGGTTAAAGTGCTTACCGCGTTTGTCAAAGGCAGCCCCATTGCCCGGTTTATTAAAAGCAATCTTGCCGCCCGGGGCATGTCATGGGAAGGCCCTGAAATAGCGCAAGGCGGGCCCTGGGGATACCGGCACCAGTTCAATATCGCGGACAGCGGTTATGGTTCGCGCGGACCGCGTGTGCACAATGACCGCGCCGGCGAGGTGGGCCGTACCCTTGACGTAAAAGACTTTGACCTTGAGCGGCTCTTTGGAAAAGAAGGCGTGCGGATTGTCCATCTCTCGGGCCTGATTGGTGCGCTCTCTCCCGAGACCAGCGCCTTCTGCCTCGCTCTTGCCCGGGCAGCCAAAAAACACGATACCCGCGTCTCCTTTGACCTCAACTATCGCGCCTCGTTCTGGAAGGGCCGCGAAAAAGAACTGCGCGCCATTTTCACGGAAATCGCCTCAATCGCTGACATCCTGGTCGGCAACGAGGAGGACTTTCAGCTCTGTCTGGGAATCAAAGGTCCTGAAGAAGGCGGCAAGGACCTTGCGGCAAAAATAGACAGTTTTAAAGCCATGATTACCGAGGTGCGCAAGTCGTTTCCCAATGCCTCGGTCTTTGCCACCACACTCCGCCAAGTACTCAACGCCAATACCCACCTTTGGGGCGCCATTATGCTCGAATCCGGCAACTGGCATGTTATTGAACCGCGTGAAATCAGGGTACTTGACCGCATTGGCGGCGGCGACGGCTTTGTGGGCGGCATGCTTTATGCCATACTAAAAGAATGGGAACCGGAAAAGTGGGCCCAGTTTGGATGGGCAAGCGGCGCGCTGGCCACAACCATGCTCACTGACTATGCCCAGCCCGCTGACGAGGAACAGGTATGGAGTGTGTGGGAAGGCAATGCGCGGGTAAAGCGCTAAGAGCCTGTTTGAAAAGCCTTCCTGGCCCCTCGACACAGCTCGGGGCATGCTTCGACCGGCTGCGAAAAGGGTATGGCTGCGTTGCGCTCACTCGCCGTATCGCAGCAGGATACGCCTCATTCGCACGCCTTGCCACCCCTTTTCTCGCTAGGTCTCTGGCCCACGGAAAACTTTTCAAACAGGCTCTAAGGGAAAAATACTCGGACTTCGGTCTGGAAATATTTTTTCACATTCTCCCAATCGATATCATGCGTCAACAGCGGAACATCATCAACCGCGTCTCCGAAATAGCACAGCGCCTTTAACAGCGCCACTGTATCGAACGTAATGTTTGGATATTTCTCCAGCAGCAATCCCATTAGTCCGGGAAGCGTCATACCTGTCCGGCAAATGGCGTACAAATCAATGAAATCTTTCCTCAGACCGCGTTGTTGGATGGCCAGTATCTTCATGAGACCGATATCTTTCAGTGAAGCCATGGCAATTCCTTGAAATTGCCTCTTTTCAAGGACCTTGTATCTGTATTCAAAGAAAGAAATCTGCACCCCCTCTATTTTCACATGAAGCGTACCCGGTTCCATCCCCGTCACCTCGACATGGATGTCCCGGCTCAACCCTTCCAGGACTTTTTCCATGTTCACTTGCTTTTCGCTGAAAAAATCAAAATCAATTGACTGGCGGTGGCCCAATTGAATGTTCAGGGCAGTGCCGCCCGCTAGATACCAATCCTTTACGGATTCACTTTTTCCAAGCGTTGCCAGGAGACTGCTCTGGATGGACGTAAGGGTGTTGTCCATTGTTCCTCTTTTCCGTGGATCACGGCCCAGAAATTGAGGCTTCTCGCTTCCAGCCGGGATTTGTTCTTATTGATAAAATTACATATCTGTCTTTTAGTATATGTTTTTCTCATCCACTGCACCGCTTTGGTATCGCCCCTGTCCAGAATTCTCTGGAGTAAGTACCGTCGATGTTCGACAGGATTGAGACGGGAAAAATCCGCGTCCCAGCAAAGCCACTTAAGAAAAGCGGGGATGGATGTGGTTTTTCCATGGACGTTTATTCTTTTCAGTTTCAGATCCAACTCAAACCCGCAACAGATGCAAAAATCAGTAATAGTTTTTAATGTCATGTTTCTATCGCCTGATAATATCTGGGTAATATACGCTCTACTTACACCCATTTTTTTTGCAATAATAGTTTTTGGAATTTTCGATATCTCATACGCCTTTCTAGCTATATATTCCATAACAATTTATAATATAATAAATTATGAACATACATACCATACTAATTGTTAATATATATGTTAACAATATTGACCTTGCACTATTTGAGAAATACAGGGCTGTTTAGCTAAAAAAAGTTCGTCGAGTATTACAGCTTCGATTTCTTTTATTTTCAGAAACCCCCTGTTATTGGTGATCACCGTAGGGGTCGTTTGGTGAAAGGGAAATTAAAGTACGCTCAGGGCTTGCGCCTTTGGAATGGGCAATAAAGAGTTCTGTCAGGATTAAATCTAAGATTTGGGGGGGTAAGTGTCAATAAAATTAAATAACCGTCCTACCCTGACGTACTATGGTTTCCCAATTGACGCCTACTTGAAGCATACTCTATCCGGACACAAAACATCGAAATATTAAAATCAGAAAAACCATAAAGAAAAGTTGCTTGTTTTGATAAAAACTATGTAGGTAAATGGCAAGTAAATGTCATTTTGTCTCTTGACAGCCGCCAATATTTTATTTATATTATAAAAGCAAGAATAGCCTTTCTTGCATGAACAGTGTTGAAAAAGTAGAATAGGGGAAAGGCGAAGTTCGTATTATTTATGATCCCGGTGGCGGACTTAATGTGCTTTATTTTCCGTTTCCTGCAGGGATCCCTTGTAAATATATTATTTACACACTAATGAATGCCGTAACGAAATGAAATTATTTTACATGGAAAAATGCTCACAAATGAGTTGCCTGCACAACTTTTACAGAGTTAGAACGAATTATTTTACCAAGACCATTCAGATTGTTTTTCTTCCATAGGAGACTTTGGTGCCATACAATTATACGAATAGAATAAGTGTACATATGCTAAAATACCTATTGCCCTTGGCATTAGTCCTAGTCTCAAGTCTCTACAGCCAGGAAATCCACGTTTTCTGGTACAAGGCACTGCAGAACAATTACGCGCTTACGGATAGCCCAGGGCCTAACATCCCAGCAAATGCGATTGTACACGAAGGGAAGATGGTAACATGCAATCATACGCCTGGTCTTGGATTCAACGGTAGCGGATTTTCATGTGGATCAAATACTTGGGACGATCAGGGTTGGTGTGGTTTTCTTTATTCCGCAAACGTGAATGATGAAGCATTTTCAGGCAGGGTCGATTCAGCATTCATCAGGGGAGAATATACAGAACCGAATTCAATATTATTTAGTACGCCATTAAACAACGGTGGACCTATTAACATCCGGTGTGGTGTTGTTGATGTTTCGTTCAGCGTGGATTCTGTGTGGAATGGCGGGGACAGCCTTCCAGATGATGCAGTTTATCCCGATATGGACCCATCCAATACACTTGATTATTCTCTGCCATTGGTCGACAGCACAGTTGACACAATAGCCTTCATAGCCGAGGAGGGAAGGTTTCAGGGACAGGGCCCAAGTTTAGATAGCCAATTTGTAAAAGTCGATGTCACAAAACAAGTGAAATGGATTGGTCAGCATCACAATGGAAAGTATGGTATTGCGCTTCTGTCCCCAGTGGGCCAAGGCAGTACCGGCAAGTTCTCGCTATGGGCGGACGAAACGTGTAACTCAGATTTCTCTTATTATATAAATCCGTGGACCAAAGACGGCAATACAACCCACCTTCTCGTCTATGGCGATCTGACCGACAGCATTTCCACGGAAAGAGCTCCACAACAGAGAAGGATTGGTCTTACGGCGACCATAGCGCCCAATCCGTTCAATCCTTCCACAAAAATAGCCGTCAGCCAGAAAGCGGATGTTGAGATCTATGATGTTCAAGGAAAATTGGTGGATCGGCTGGCAGCGCAAAGTTCGCAACCCTTGGAATGGAATGCTTCAAGGTTGCCGGGGGGAGTTTATTTTTGCAGAGCAAAGGCAGGAGGAAAGATGTTGATAGGAAAAATGGTATATCTGCCATAAGGAAACGTTATAATCTGTTTTCTGTACGCACCCGAACGATCCTTAAAACCGGCGTCAAGTTAATTTAATCGGTTAAGTTGTCGAGTAGGGCACGGGAACCTCCCCCGTACCCTCTCACGGAACCGTACGTTATGAAACTACAAACAGATAATCTGGTTGCTCAGAAAAGAATGGCCCTTGTTAAATAAATTTATAGGGAAACTATTGAAAGACAACAATGACTCAAGAATCATCTTGTTCCAAACATAGAGGGAAATAACTATGAGAACTTTATTTACGGTTTTATTCTTTATCAGTGCATGCTTCGCATACATGCCCAAAGACGAATTGCTCCTTCTTTTAAAAGGCCCTTGGCAATATGTCGGCTATTCATACTTCGCCTTTGGAACACCAGACTCTGTTTCCTATAATTCAAAAATTGAATTCACTGATACAATCGGTGGTGATTCGATCCATTATCTCCAATATTTTAATGATTCCCTTGTCGGCTCTGCAAAGGCTCCGTTATATCTAAGAAAGACAATGCTTCACAACGATACCCAATGGGCGATCGCCAAAGTATTAACAGCTACATCCGATACAACTTTCATACCCATTTGGATAGGATCATCACCATCAATTATTGCTAGCATATCAGACATAGAAATAGTCCTGAACCCTGATGTCACCGATGCCGGCAGTTTTGTGTTCTCAAGATCTGTGATAGCAACAGAAAAGTATCGGAATGAAAAAGATTTACCCCTTCTTCTTTACCCTAACCCGCTGCAGCAGCCTTCCAATATACGGATCGATTGTGAGAAACCTGTCTTGTCGATAAGAATATTTAATATTCAAGGCGCTCAGGTTTCTTTTATCAATGCGCCAAAGAACCGTTTTATGCTGGATATTGGAAATCTAAGGCCTGGCATTTATCTAGTGAAGGCAAAAACAGCGCGGCATATATATTCCAAGAAGCTTGTGATTTTAGAATAGCGCAGGAAAGATATTTTATTTTCCCTTTCATATTTCATATAATAAAATATGAAATTTTTTGCAACAACAGAGGCCTGTTGGAGTTCGGAAAGAGCGTTGGCTGCAAGGCTAGCCAGCGGACCCTGGTTTTTCCTCACCTTCGGGATGCGAATGCCTGATGTCCTTGGCGTTCATATAGAAAACTATATCCTCTGCCACGTTGGTGGTCAGGTCGCCGATTCGTTCAAGACACCGGGTTATAAAAAGCAGATTAATACCTCGCCGTACGTTTTTAGGGTCCTGCTTCATGATCGCTTCGATTGATCCCATATATTCCATGAGAAACCGGTCCATGTTCTCTTCCATGACCAGAACATCCTGGGCAAAATAAATATTGTTGTTGACCAGCGCGTCTATGACATGGTGGACCATTTCCTTGGCAAGCATGGTCATGGGCGTCAAATCCACGGAAAGCCGGGGGCGCGGTATCAGATACAATGAATGCCGGGCAATACTGACCGCCTGGTCGCCAATGCGCTCAAAATCGTTGTTTATTTTGATGACTGAAGCTAAAAAACGCAGATCAAAGGCCATGGGCTGCAGTTTGGCAAACAGTTTGACGCACAAATCGTCCACCTCCATCTCCATCTTATCTATCACGTGGTCATATGAGACCACGGTGTCGGCCAGTGCTTCGTTGTACTGAAGGTGCGCATCAATGGCCTTGAACAAATGCTGTTCAACCTCAATGCCCATGGTAACAATGGCGTTCCTGAGATGCTCGTACTCCACATCAAAGTAATGTTTGGCAGTCATACCAATACCCCTTTACGGTTATCCAAAACGGCCTGTAATATAATCTTCCGTTGTCTTTTTCGAAGGATTAGTGAACATCTTCTGTGTCTCATCCATTTCGATCAGTTCGCCCAGCAGGAAAAAAGCCGTATAATCAGACACCCGCGCAGCCTGCTGCATGTTGTGCGTGACAATAATAATAGTGTATTTCTGCTTTAACTCAGCGATAAGGTCCTCTATTTTGGCAGTTGAAATGGGATCGAGCGCGGACGCGGGTTCGTCCATGAGAATAATTTCAGGATCAACGGCAAGGGTGCGCGCTATGCACAGCCGCTGCTGCTGGCCGCCCGAAAGGCCCAGCGCGGAATCATGGAGCCGGTCTTTCACTTCATCCCAGAGCGCAGCCTGGTTCAGGCTCCGTTCCACGATACGCTCAACGTCCCTACTGCCGGTTACACCGTTGACCCGGGGTCCGTAAGCGACATTATCGAAAACCGACTTGGGAAACGGGTTTGATTTCTGGAACACCATGCCCACCCGCTTGCGCAAAGAGACAACATCTACGTCGCGGTCAAATATGTTCTTGCCGTCGATATGGATGTCTCCTGCGTGGCGCGCGCCTTTTATCAGATCGTTCATGCGGTTGAGACAACGTAAGAAGGTGGTCTTGCCGCATCCTGAGGGACCGATAAAGGCCGTGACGCGCAAAGCCTCGATATTCATATTAATGGCATGGAGCACTTTTGCATCGCCATAAAAAAAATCAAGGTTACGAGTAACGATCTGGTGTCTTTCGGTTTCCATAAACGCTGTCCTTCAGTTCAGGCATTTACTCTTTTGCGCATTCTATAACGCAAAATTATCGCCGCCGCATTCAGGGTAAAGGTGAGGCAAAGCAGCACGAGCGTTGTCCCATACTGAATGCCACGGGTCGCGTCCACATCAGGAGACTGGGTGGACATTATATACACATGATAACCAAGGTCCATAAACTGGTCTGAAAGAGAATGAGTCAGGTTGGGTAAAAAATACGCTGCCCCGGTAAACAATATTGGCGCCACTTCTCCTGCTCCGCGGCTTACGGCCAACACAGCGCCGGTCAGTATACCGGTAATTGAATTGGGAACCACGACCCTCCAGATTGTTTGCCAACGCGTAGCGCCCAAAGCCAGACTGGCCTCCCGGATGTCGTGCGGAACCGTACGGATGGACTCCTCGACCGAAACAATGACTACCGGCAGCGTCAGAACCGCCATGGTCAGGCTTGCCCATAAAATATTCGGCTGAGCCCACTGTATCTGTCCCTCAGCCGAAAAGATGCTGTCCATGCCAGGCCCGACAAACTGGACGAAAAATCCAAGGCCAAAGAGACCAAAGACTATCGAGGGAATACCCGCCAATGTATTAACGGCAAAACGCACCATGCGCAACAGCGGTGAATTCGCCGAAACATATTCGCACAGAAAAATTGCCGTGAGTGTTCCAACAGGCACACCGACAAGTGACATGATAATGGTCCGGTAAAACGTTCCCATGATCGCGGGAAATATCCCGCCCGCGGTCATGCCCTCTTCAGGGGCGCTGGTCAAGAATTTCAGACTTATCTGCGACCATCCATTTACAATAATATTTATCATTATCGCGCCAATCGCGACTATAACAAAGAGAACGCATAATCCGGTTACTGCGGGAACGGCGATATCTAAAAAACGTTTTTTTGTCATGTATTGTTCACGCTCCCCGGAATCTTTTCATAAGACGGTTGCGTACAAATACCTCGGCCACAAAACACAGACTGAATGAGAAAACAAATAAGATGACGCCGATCAAAAACAGGACGCTGTAATGGGTGTCGCCGAAAACAACCTCGGCCATTTCAGCCCCTATGGTCGCGGCCATGGTCCGTACGGAATCGAACGGTGAAAGCGTAAGAATGGCCGAGTTGCCCGTCGCCATAAGCACGATCATGGTTTCGCCCATGGCCCGCCCCACGCCGAGCAGTACTGAGGCGAAAATGCCCGGAAGAGCGGCTGGCAATATGACAAAAAAAACGGTCTCCCACTTCGAAGCGCCCAAGGCCAAGCTTGCCTCAATAAGTGATTTTGGTACAGCCGTGAGCGAATCGTCGGATATCGTGAAAATGACAGGGATAACCGCCAATGAAAGAGCGGCACCGCCCACAAAGGCGTTGAGCCGGTACTGATAGCCGAATATATTCTGGAAAATAGTCGCCATAACTATGAGCGCAAAAAAACCGATTACAACCGATGGAAAACCCGCAAGCATCTCAATGCCGGGTTTGAGCCATTCCTTGGCCCAGCCTGGTGCGAACATCGATGTGTAGATTGCCGCAAGAATGGCAATGGGCGCCCCTAAAAGGATCGCTATGATGGCAACCTTGATGCTTGCCCAAATAAGGGGCAACAGGCCATATTTCGGAAAGTTTGAAACCGGAAACCATGCCGGCGCGAGCAAATCACCTACAGTCAGGGACTCTTCCTCCTGCTCGACACGCTGTTCAACCGGAGCGACTCCCAGAGTAGACACCGCATCGTCTCCATAGGTTTCGTACTCATTAGAAGAAGCCTTCTGGCGAATCTTTGCCCCAGGATCATCCAAGAAAATACCTGCAGCTTCACGAAATACAAAGATAAAGATGAGCGCAATGAAAACAAGGGAAAACATGGCGACACCGGCGACAACGCGCTCGCCAATGAATTCCATGGGCCGGTTTTTTTTCTTTCCGCTCCAGGGCTGTGTTGCCGGTGTCGCCATATAAAACGCTCCTCAATAATTACCTAATGGGGAAATATCCCACCTTTGAAACAATCTCCTGTCCTTCGGCGCTCAGGACCCAGTCAATAAACGATTTGATCTCGCCTGTTGGACGGCTGCGCACATACATATACAGGAACCGCGTGATAGGATACAGACCCTGTTTGATGCTTTCGGCATTCGGCTCGTACCCCGGGCTGCCTGCGTCCTTTTTCACCTTGACAAACCGCACGCCCTTGGCGTACGCTGCTCCGCCATACCCAATGCCCATGACGTCCTTGGCAACGGCGTTTACCACTGCGGCTGTGCCGGGCAAACTCTGCATCATGGCGGAATAGTCCTGGCCTTCAAGAACAAAGTCGCGGAAATAAACATATGTTCCCGAACTGTTTTCACGTCCGTAGAGAATTATTTTTCCATCAGGACCGCCCACGTCTTTCCAATTCGTGATCTTTCCGGTATAAATCGCCTTTAGCTGGGCCAGGGTCAGTTCGGTCACCGGGCAGTTTTCATGGACATACACGGCAAGGCCATCAATGGCCGATTTAATCTCAATTCCCAGGGAATTGTAGCGGGTTTTAAGCTTCTCCCGTTCACTGGACTTCATGGGCCGCGAAGCGTTGCAGACGTCCGTAGTGCCATTGATAAGCGCTGAAATGCCTGTGCCCGATCCGCCGCCGGTCACCTGAATGCTCATCTCTGGATTTTTTGCCATAAACGCTTCGGCCCATCGTTGTGAAAGGATGACCATGGTGTCGGAACCTTTGACTGTGATTGAAGAACTCTTGGCATAGGTCAGCGATGCCACAATCGCGATAACCGCTGCCAGGCATGTAATTGTTTTTCTCATGTTTTCACTCCTTTACAGTTAGAATTTGTATTGAATGCGCACTGTTAAGACATCATCGTTCAGGTCATCATTGTATTTTTCTTTCCCATCTGCCGCTGTGAACCCGGCCTTCTCGTTCGAGACCATATCATAATAAGCAACGACTTTCACATTTTCGTCCCAGTAATGCACTAAGCCAAGGCCCAGCGTGGAATACTGCAGGTCTGCCGTGGACAACTTCGTGGTCGCTGTATTGCCTATGTCCTTGCCCTCGACATCGGTATTTGGGTCATACGAGTCATATTTGACGATAAGCTGGTTTTTCAGACCCAGGTTCTGGACATACATGAAATAATAACCCATGAAATTACGCATATACACACCGCTGGTCGAGTTGCGTCCGGGATTGTAAAAACCGCTCGATGAACTGGTACCAGGCTGTTTTCCCTGGATATATTCGCCTCGGAAAGAAAATCCTCCGATGACTGGGACATCATAATATATCTGGATGTCGCCGCCGAGGTATTGCCGCTCATATGTCTTGTTCAGCATGCCTTCATCGTCCGATTTCTTGAAAGCTTTGGCAATCATTTCATATGAATATCCACGCGTGTTGACGATTGAATCGGCCGTGTTTGCCGCGTTCCTTACCACACTGGCGTGCGTGGTATCGGTATTGGTCACGGTTCCTATATAGGCCGAGACCCCGGCGTCAACCGCAAGATTAATATCGGTAAGAGGAATTGCCATGCCAAGACGGCCAATGAAATCCTTGTGGTCATCGTTCTCCACGCCGATACCAACTCCGTTGAACAGGCCACCCTTGAGATTCAGATAAGACACCATGCCCATTCTTTCGTTTGGAGCAATCTGTAACTGGGCCCCTACGTCGCGCTCACCGGGGAAAAGCGTCTGAAACAGACGGGACCGTTCAGGAGATTCACGGCTGCTCGACGAATACGATATCTCAAAACCAAAAGGACGGTCGAAAAGGCCTGTTTTGAGGCTGACGCTCTTGATCCAAGGATCGGTGAACGACAAATACGCATCCTTGATTCCAACCCCCTTCTCGGTGGCATCGAGCTGCACGGCCGACTGGGCCAGACCGTTATCGTAGGCTATCTTGAAACGTCCGCGACGCACATGCAGAAGGCCGCGTGTCCCATCGGAGAATTTACCCCCGGAAAAATCGCCTGCCGGAGCGGCATATTTTCCTGTCGCATCCATTATACCAGCGGAATCCATGAGCATACGGTATTGCGCCTGGACATATCCGGAAACTTTGATCTTATTTAACTTCGCAACAGTACCCATGGTTTCGAGGTATGATTCTTCGAGGCCCTTGAGTTGTCCATTCAGGTCCGATACTTTTTCCTGAAGCTTTTCCATCTCGCCGTTTGAAGCGCCACTATTTTCATCCTGGGAAAAGACAAAGGAGGCCAGGCCGACGCACAGGACAGTGGAAAAAACCGCTCGAAAAGACTTTCGTGGTTTCATACTACACCTTTCTTTTTTTAAGTTTGTCTATAGTAAAAATACTGTCCATATATTTCAATATTGTTTCATGCAAAATACACTGGCATTGCGCCAATTTTTTCTGAATTCATGTTGATATCAACCACGCAATAAATATACCGCCTGTATGCTACAGGGGTGTTTCAGAACAAATGCGGCTGGATTTCAAACTGAGAAACTGAGAGGGCGGGACGAAGAAACAGGCATAACTAACAAACCAAGGATTTCTTTGAGCATTTCGAAAAACGTTCTGCTGCGATCTCGTGTCATTGCGCATCACCTCCTTTCACGGTTTCAGAATCAATCTCCGAGGTATCGAACATATACCCATATCCTTTGACGGTCTTTATAAGCTTCTTTGCCCTGTCCATTTTTTCGCGCAAACGGGTAATATTGACGTCAACCACACGCTCGTCAACCGAAGCATCCATGCCCCAGACCTTGTCTAGGAGCTGGCCCCTTCCAACAACAATATTTTTGTTTCGGTAGAGATATTCGAACAACCCGAATTCCTTGGGTGAAAAATCAACTGATCTACCGTCCACAAATATTTTGTGGCTATTAAAATTGATGCTGAAGCCTTCGACAGAAAAACCTGACTCATCGGTAAAACCACCGGTGCGCCTGAGCAGGGCCTTGATACGAACCATAAGTTCTTTGACTGAGAATGGTTTGCACACATAGTCGTCAGTACCCAGCTGGAAACCGATGATTTTATCGACCTCGGTTGCCTTGGCCGTAAGAAGAATGACCGGGAGACGCATGGTCCTCTTGTTGTCCCGTATTGCCTTGAGTACTTCCAGTCCATTGACTCCGGGCATCATCAGGTCGAGTATCACAAGGTCGATATTTTCGTCCCAAAGCATACTCAGCCCAGCTTCTCCAGTTGACGCCTGGAGGGCTGAAAATCCTTCTTTCTCCAAATGAAACGCTACGAGTTCGCGAATATCCGTTTCATCTTCAACGATTAATATTTTTTTCATTTTATTCATATCAACTGTCATTAAAGATAGTGTTCCAATATTACATCAATATTACAAAGGCATTACCACTGGGTATCGCTTGCATAATCAGCGGTTTGCCATTGCCTTACACATTGTTTGGTACTCGAGATTAAATAAATTATTTTTGTACTCTATGCCATTCAACGCCGACAACCCGCTCATCGTCCAAAGCGACCGTTCAATCCTGCTTGAGACAAACAGCCCAAAATACGAGGCCGCCCGCAACGCTTTGGCCCCCTTTGCCGAACTGGTCAAAAGCCCTGAGCATATCCATACCTATAGAATTACCCCGCTCTCGTTGTGGAACGCGGCCGCCGCGGGCCATTCCCTGGACGAGATCATTAGGTCGCTTGGCGAATTCAGCAAATACGATGTTCCCGAAAACATCGCCCATGAAATACGGGAATATTACGGCAGATATGGTCAAATAAAGATAACCGAGGATCCCCAAAAACGCGGCTTATTGCTTACCTGCGAATCAGAACCGCTTATGGCCGAATTGAAAAACCAACCCGGCATAAAAGAGCTGATTGACCAGCAGCTCAACCGTACCACGCTTCTCTTTCCCTTTATGAAGCGCGGAGTGGTAAAACAGGCGCTCATTAAAATCGGTTATCCGGCCGAGGACCTTGCCGGTTATGTTGACGGCGATCCTTTTGCCTTCTCATTAAGCGCAACCGCACGCGACGGTACGCCCTTCACCATCAGGAACTATCAGAAGGACTCCGCCGATATTTTTTTCGCCTCAGGAAGCAGGAAAGGCGGTTGCGGGGTCATTGTACTCCCTTGCGGAGCGGGAAAAACAATCGTGGGTATGGCATGCATGGCCAAAGTGGGCGCCAAAACGCTCATTCTTACCACAAATATCACTGCGGCCAAACAGTGGAAACGTGAATTGCTCGATAAAACAAGCATCAAAGCTTCCGATATCGGCGAATACACCGGTGAGGTGAAAGAAATCAAACCTATTACCATTGCCACATATCAGATAATAACCTACCGAAAAAAAAAGAGTGAGGTTTTCCCCCATTTTTCAATCTTCAACGATAACAAATGGGGATTAATCATTTATGACGAAGTACACCTGCTTCCTGCACCGGTATTCAGAATCACGGCGCAGATACAAGCCACCCGCAGGCTTGGCCTCACCGCCACCCTGGTGCGAGAAGATGGCAAGGAGGAGGAAGTCTTTTCGCTCATTGGCCCAAAAAAATACGATGCTCCCTGGAAAGACCTCGAGTCGCAAGGATGGATCGCCACTGCTGACTGCACCGAGATTCGTATTGAATTACCCGACCACCTGAAACTCGAATACGCCACAAACGAAAACCGTAAAAAGATACGCCTTGCCGCGGAGAACCCGCTGAAATTGGACCTGGTTAAGCATCTGCTCGAACTGCACGAAGGTGATCTTATTCTTGTCATTGGCCAGTATCTCAACCAAGTCCACGAGATCGCTGAGCGCTTCGCCATCCCGCTTATCACCGGCCAAACCTCAACGCCTGAACGCGAAAAACTATACCAGGAATTCAGGAGTGGGAAAATAAAACGCCTGGTTGTCTCAAAAGTAGGGAACTTCGCGGTCGATCTCCCGGACGCCAATGTGGCCATTCAGGTCTCGGGCACCTTTGGTTCGCGCCAAGAAGAGGCGCAGCGTCTGGGACGCATTCTACGGCCAAAAGCGAACAATTCGGTCGCGCACTTCTATTCACTGGTGACCCGGAACACACGCGAACAGGATTTTGCCATGAACCGTCAATTGTTTTTAACCGAGCAAGGATATAACTATATTATTACCGATAGTGTTATGTTTGTACGGAAAAATCCATTGGGATAAAATGAAAATAATCTTTGCTGTATGTATCGTCTGTCTTGCCTGCTCGCTCTACAGCGCTGACTTGGTGCAGGTAAAAGAGCACAACCTGAACAACGGCCTCAGGGTGCTTTTTGTCGAAGACCACAATACGCCCCTGGTGGTTTGCAGACTGTACTACAAAGTGGGCAGTGTGTGCGAAAATATCGGCAAAACCGGCCTCTCACACATGCTCGAACACATGATGTTCAAAGGAACAAAGAAAGTCGGGGTCTCAGATTTCGCCAAAGAACAGGCCTACACGCCGGCAATCGACTCCCTCTTTCTGCTTGCCGACGCTGCCCGTGATCAGGACGACACCGTACACATGGCACTCTATAAGAAAGAAGCCGAAGCCCTGGTCGAAAAGCAACGGCAATGTATTAAAAACAACGAGCTCTGGAGCCTCTACCAAAAAGAGGGCGGGACAAATCTCAACGCCTACACTTCAAACCTCATGACCGCCTATATTGTCACACTGCCGTCCAACAAGATCGAGCTCTTCATGTGGCTCGAATCAGACCGTATGGCCAACCCGGTCATGCGCGAATTTTATACGGAGCGCGATGTGGTCATGGAAGAGCGCAGGCTGCGGTACGAAAACAGCCCCTATGGCCGGTACTACGAATCTCTCGACGCAATGATCTACGAGGCCCACCCCTACCGCATTCCCACAATCGGCTATATGTCCGACCTCCTGCACCTCACGCGCACTGACGCTTTTAACCATTTCAAGACCTATTATGTGCCCAACAACGCCATCATCGTGTTTGTGGGCGATGTACGCGAAGACAAACTCATGGCCATGGTGGAAAAGTACTTTGGCCCGGTTGCGCCCGGATCCACGCCTATAAAAAACCTTGTCACTGTAGATCCTGACCCTGTGGGCCAGAGGCGCCTTGTGGTCAAAAAAGACGTTGCGCCGGTCGTGGATATTATCTTCAAAACACCGGCGCTGGGTCATCCCGATATCTATACCATGGACGTGATCGAAGGCGTGCTCAACAAGGAATCCGGCCGGCTCTACAAGCGCCTGGTAAACGAACAGAAAATGGCTACCAACGTCTCCGCCGGAAACTATGTTACCAAGTATATCAGCACGTTTCAAATCCATGTGTCGTTAAAAAACGGCGTATCGCACGGGGCCGCTGAAAAGATCGTGCTTGCCGAACTCGAAAAACTGAAGAAAGAACCCATCTCGGTCCGCGAACTGGAAAAAGTAAAAAACACGGTCACTGCCGCTGAAATAAATGGTCTCAGGTCCAACGAAGGCCTTGCTGACCGGCTGGCCTATTATGAAGTGTGCGGGTCGTGGAAACTGATCAATGAATTCGCGGACAATGTTAAAAAAGTGACTCGCGACCAAGTCAGGGAAGCCGCAAAAAAATACTTCTCTGAAACCAACATGGTTGTCGGCGCCGTGGCCAATACACCGGGGGCCAGGCAATGAAGAGAACCATTTTCGCTCTCTGCGCCATTGTTTTGGCATGCTGCTCGGGCCACAAAGACCCGGGTCCCAATGGCCTGCGCTATCCCGCGCTCTCGTATGCGCCACCCAACCTGAAAGCGCATGAATACACATTGAAAAACGGCATTACCGCCTTCATTGTCCCTGACGCTAAACTCCCGGTATTTGACATTGAAGCCTCAATCCGCACAGGATCGCTGCTGAATCCGGAGAACGCACCAGGCATATGCGAAGCCACTGCCGAGCTTCTTCGCTCTGGCGGCACCCGGACCATTCCCGCTGATTCATTCGACGAAACCGTTGATTTCTTTGCAGCCTCTCTCTCCTCTGATTACGAGGCCACCAACGCCACTGCCGCGCTCTCCATTCTGAAAGACAACCTGGATACCGGACTCTACCTCTTTGATCAGATGCTCAGGAACCCGGGCTTCGAGACGCAAAAGCTGGCCCTTTTAAAGACCCGGATGAAGGAGTCTATCCAACACAGGTTCGACCATCCTTCCCGTACCATGAATATCCTTTTCGACCATGCCATGTATGGGCCGGGCAAAATAAGCGGGATCATGACAACGAGCAATGTTGACCGTATTTCAACCGAAAGCATACGTTCTTTTTATAAAAACACCTACCGGCCCAAGAATATCATTCTTGCCGTGTCCGGAAAATTCGAAGTTCCCGCTATCATAGAAAAACTCAATGCCACTCTCGGCGCCTGGGAGCCATCCAATAAACCTGAGACCGCCTTCCCAAACATCACGATACAGAGGGGAAAGGCCTTTTATTTTGTAGAAAAGGATATTAACCAAGCCTATGTGTCCCTGGGACTGCCGTTGGTCCAACGTCCCAATCCCGATTACTATCCCCTGGTGGTCATGAACTGGATTGTAGGCGGTGCGCCCTTTACCTCGCGCCTAAGTAAAAAAATACGAGAATACGAGGGCCTTGCCTATAGCGCGGGCAGCCAGGTAAAATGCGGTTATTTTTATCCCGGCGCCTTCAAAGTATATATGCAGACTAAAAGCGCCTCAACAGCCTATGCCATTGGCCTGGCGAAACGCGAATTGGACGCCTTTGTGAAAAACGGGGCCACTGCGGCCGAACTTGCCGAGGCCCAACAGAGCATCATTGACGCCTTTCCGGCCATGTTCAAAACCGGCGCGGACATTTCCTCGGCATTTGCGCAGAACCGGTACCTGAAGCGCGATGACGCCTTTTACGACAGCTACCGCGACACCCTGCGCGCCATCACACTCGGCGATATCCGCAGTGTCGCTGAAAAATACCTGGTCACCGATAGCATGGTGATTTGCGTTGTGGGAAAATACGACGCCTGCGCCCCGGGCGACGATGTTCACCCCGAGAAACTTAATGACTTCGGTCCTGTCACCAGGCTTACGGAACAGGAACTCGAAAGGATCTGCACCTCGCCTGGAAAAAGACCATGACTCTCTATCCCCTTACCTTCAACGACATCCTGATGGAAAAAATCTGGGGCGGCGAAGCCCTGAGGGCCCATCTAGACAAACCCATTGCGGTTGGCGCGAAGATCGGCGAAGCATGGGAGCTTTCCGAATACCGGAGTGCGGTGAGCGTGGTCAACAATGGCCCGCTCGCGGGAAAACGGCTCGACGAAGTAGTGCGCGACCGCAAGGAAGCGATCCTGGGAACGCGCCTTGCCGCGCGGTTCTCCTGCTTTCCCCTGCTCTTCAAATTCATTGACGCTCACGACAAACTCTCCATCCAGGTGCACCCGGACGACGACTATGCCAGGTCCCGCGAAAATGACTTTGGTAAAATGGAAGCATGGTATGTTGTCCATGCCGAACCTGGGGCGAAGCTCATCTGCGGCCTGAAGAAAACGATGACCCGCGAAAAAATCGAGACCAGCATCAGGGAAAACAATCTTGAGCAGTACCTGAACGAATTCGTCATTGCTCAGGGCGACGTCATTTTTGTGGCCCCGGGGACCGTGCACGCGCTCGAAAGCGGCACCGTGGTCTACGAAGTGCAGGAGGTGTCGGACCTCACCTACCGCATCTACGACTGGGGACGATTGGGCGACGATGGCAAGCCGCGCGCCTTGCATATTGAAAAGTCCCTCGATGTCATCAACTACAACGATATTGGCGACCACCGGACCGCGCCTATCTCGCTGCCCGGTCCGGGTTTTGTCCGCCATGTGCTCGCGGCGTGCAAGCATTTTGTCCTAGAAAAATATTGCATTAGCCAAAGAGTGTCGCGTATTTTACCAGAGAGGTTCGAGGTTGTCTCGGTATTGCAGGGACAGGGGTCGTTACACTGGAAAAATGGGGCCATGCCCATACACAGGGGACAGACCATCCTGGTGCCTGCCGCGGTTGGCGAGTACGCAATCGAAAGCGGCCCCGGGACCTGCACCATGCTTGCGGCATATGTTCCCGAATCAACCGCAGCAGTGGCGCGCGAACTTAAAGAACTGGGCGTTTCAGAAAAAAAAATAGAAAAACTGGGAGGCATCGCATGAAAGAACGGATCCACATCGAAGTAGACAACCGGGGAAGTTTCCTGCTCATCTCGGTCACCGGCGAATTGTCGGAACGCACCGCGGTCCATTTCAAAAAAACCTCATTCTCGGAAATAAAGGAGCACGGCTGTTCGCACATGGTTATTGACTTCTCGAAAACCGACTATATCGACAGTTCGGGAATCGGCCTATTGTCGGCCCTTGCCGTAAAACTGGGGGAATTGGGCGGCAAACTGGGCGTGCTGAGTCCCAGCGAGGCGGTACGCGACGTACTGGCCATTTCCTTTGACAGGTCAAACATCAGGGAATACAAATCACTCGACGAGGCCGCCGAAGACCTGGACAACGTCTGACTTTCTACCGCAGGGTCGCGACCTTGATCATGTTCGTACTGCCCGCGTGGTAGGCGTTTCCCGATACTATTACCACCTTGTCGCCGTGCTTTACCAGGCCGCTTTTCTGCGCTGCGGCAAGGCCCTTTTTTATCATATCATCACTATTACGCATATAGGGCAGATAGAGCGGGACAACGCCCCACACAAGGGACAGTTGGTTGAGCACATCGCGGTCGGGTGTAAGGGCTATGATGGTTTCGCGCCGCTTGTTTTTCGCGATAAGACGGGCCGTGCTGCCGCTCATGGTGAAAACAATGATCGCCTTGCCCAAAATCTCTTCACAGATATACAGAGCGGCATTCGCCGCGGCCTGTATGGCCGGGGTATCGAGCGCGTCCGTAAAATATCCGCTCTTCTCGCCAATATGCGATTCCTCGGCCGCAAGGGCTATTTTATGCATCATGCGCACAGTTTCCATAGGATACTTCCCGCTCGCGGTCTCTCCGGAAAGCATGACCGCGTCAGTGCCGTCGTATACCGCGTTGGCGACATCCGACGCCTCAGCCCGGGTTGGCGTGGGGTGTTCGGTCATTGATTCGAGCATCTGCGTGGCAGTGATCACGATCTTGTTCTGTTTGGCCGCACACGCAATGAGTTTCTTCTGAATTGCCGGGACCGCTTCGGGTGACAGCTCGACACCCAGATCGCCGCGCGCGACCATGATGCCATCGGCCGCGTCAATAATGTCGTGGCACTGTTCAACGGCTTCGGGTTTTTCAATCTTGGCGATTACCTGGATGTTCTTTCCCGAGCGCGCGACAATTGCCTTCACTTTTCTGATATCATTCGCGGTACGGACAAACGAAAGGGCCACATAGTCCACGTTGTGCCGTATGCCAAAAGCAAGGTCGATCCGGTCCTTGCTGGTGACCGATGGCTCGCTCACCCTGACCCCCGGCAGGTTGATGCCCTTGTGGTTTGATACGACGCCACCGACCACCACGCGCATGATAACATCCCTGCCCCGTACGGCGAGCACCGTAAGCCGCACCAGACCATCATTGATAAGCACTATATTACCTGGCCGGACGTCCTTATGCAACTTTGTATACGTTGTACCGGCAATGTGTTCATCGCCAACGCACGCACGCGTGGTAATAGTAAACCGTGCGCCCTTTTTCAGCAGAACCGGACCCTTCTTAAAAGTGCCCAGTCTGATTTTGGGGCCCTGAAGGTCCTGTAGGATACCCACTGGCTGTTTCAGGGAAATGGAAAGCGCCCGTACGCATCTGATGACCTTCAGATGGTCTGCATGAACGCCGTGCGAAAAGTTCAACCGTACGGTGTTCACACCTGCACAGATGAGTTTTTTCAACATTTCCGGGGATGACGACGCAGGTCCAATAGTGGCGATGATCTTGGTTTTTCGCATACTAGTCCCTTTTTTATAGTGTTGGGTAATATACATATTGTTCAGATTAGGTTCAAAATCCCGAATGCACCTGACCGCTGCCGACACGTAAAAAGATGGCAAATTCAGTTTGACAAACATACCCGTTAAAATGTATTGTCAATAAGATACTATCAATAAAAACGCACCGGAAGGCGACCCCCGTAGGGGCATTATGCTACACGATGATGAACAAATGACAACCCCCCGTAGGGGCATTATGCTACACGATGATGAACAAATGACAACCCCCCGTAGGGGCATTATGCTACAAATCTAATGAACAAATTGTGCATAATGCCCCTACGGGGGGTAATGCGGGAAACGATTATATAGACCATCATAAAATTGATCCGCACAAACCGGAAAAACCAATTAAAATATCCGATTACCGGATGCCTGGTTCCATTGGATCGATAATCCAGGGATTTAAGACCGTCACACAAAGGGTCATCCGGTATAATGACAAATACCATGCATTTGAATGGCAGCGGGATTATCATGATCATATTATCCGAAACGCCGGGGAATACGACAGAATTGCCGCATACATCAGGAACAACAGGCCGGAATGGGAATTGAAACACGGGGCCATGATACCACCCCCGTAGGGGCATTATGCTACACGATGAACTGCAACCCGATGAACGCGGAACCATTCCCCGTAGGGGCATTATGCTACAATCAGATGAACAAATGATGCATAATGCCCCTACGGGGGGTGCGGGAAATCAGACAAATGATGCATAATATCCCTACCACGAAATCGCCAGGGAATGGTGCAAGACGAATCAGGTAGAACACCAGGAATAGAAGGTAATAACATGTCCAGTGATTTCAAATATAACCGTCGCTCCTGCCGTCTGCAGGAATGGGATTACCGCACGCCGGGATCATATTTTATTACGATCAAAACAGGCGACGGGACGCACTATTTCAATAATCCCAAATTGAAAGCCATTGCGGAAAAATATTGGAAAACAATACCCCGCAGGCACAATCATGTTGAATTGGGTGCGTATGAAATCATGCCGGACCATATTCACGGGATAATTACCATTGTCCGGTACCCGGATACAGACGGTAAAAAACAGATTCCAGCCCGCCATCATACCACCCCCCGTAGGGGCATTATGCTGTACGATGATGAACAAATGATGCATAATGCCCCAACGGACGGCGGGCAATCAGATGAACAAATGACAACCCCCCGTAGGGGCATTATGCTACAAATCTAATGAACAAATTGTGCATAATGCCCCTACGGGGGGTAATGCGGGAAACGATTATATAGACCATCATAAAATTGATCCGCACAAACCGGAAAAACCAATTAAAATATCCGATTACCGGATGCCTGGTTCCATTGGATCGATAATCCAGGGATTTAAGACCGTCACACAAAGGGTCATCCGGTATAATGACAAATACCATGCATTTGAATGGCAGCGGGATTATCATGATCATATTATCCGAAACGCCGGGGAATACGACAGAATTGCCGCATACATCAGGAACAACAGGCCGGAATGGGAATTGAAACACGGGGCCATGATACCACCCCCGTAGGGGCATTATGCTACAATCAGATGAACAAATGATGCATAATGCCCCTACGGGGGGTGCGGGAAATCAGACAAATGATGCATAATATCCCTACCTCGAAATCGCCTGGGAATGGTGCAAGACAAATCAGGTAGAACACCAGGAATAGAAGGTAATAACATGTCCAGTGATTTTAAATATAATCGTCGTTCCTGCCATCTGCAGGAATGGGATTACCGCACGCCGGGATCATATTTTATTACGATCAAAACAGGCGACGGGACGCACTATTTCAATAATCCCAAATTGAAAGCCATTGCGGAAAAATACTGGAAAACAATACCCCGCAGGCACAGGCATGTGGAATTGGGTGCGTATGAAATCATGCCGGACCATATTCACGGGATAATTACGATTGTCCGGTACCCGGATCCGGACGGTAAAAAACAGATTCCAGCCCGCCATCATACCACCCCCCATAGGGGCATTATGCTACACGATGATGAACAAATGTTGCATAATGCCCCTACGGGGGTGGTGCTACGGGGGTGGTGCGGGAAATTTAGTTGCACGACGAATCCGGGTTGCCTGTTCCCAGTGGTCCGGTAACGACCCGGATATCATCGGCCATATGTTTCAAGATACCCTCCAGGCGCGGCAAATCCTTCTCCTTATTGAAACTCCCCTGTTCCAGCAAATCAAGAAAGAAAAACAACCCCATGAGACTATTGTTGAAATGATGTCCCACCCAGCACCTGACTTCCTCGGGAACTGAGCTCATGTGGTTCTGGGCGATTTGTTCCTGCATGCCGGGTAAGGGATTGCCCATGATTATCGAAAACACCCCTGCAAATTTGTTATATTACCCTAGGGTATGGCCTGGATGAAGGCCAGAAAACCCAATAAACTTCCTGTCCCTTCAGAATAAGAGCAACAGGCAGGCTTTTTGGCACGAAACTCGAAAGCCTGCCTGCGCCGGGATAGCCAGTTTATTTATTTCTATTTTAGCAATAATAATATAATAACAAGTTGTTATTATTGCAAGCATTTAAAATAACATTTTGTTATGAACATCCAACGCATATTGGAGACTATTAAAGAGTCGCGCGGCCTGAAAACCGACAAACAGCTGGCTGATTTCCTGGGGCTAAAAAGCAAAAACCTCCTTTCATTGTGGAAAAAACGGAATTCCGCGAACCTCCAGCTTATTCTTTCCAAATGCAAGGACCTTGATAAGAACCTGCTCTTTGGCCAGGCCCCCGCTCCAGGGGTGGTGCGCGATGTAACTCCTGTATACGGTACACCAAGGAAAGAAAATGCGACGCAGGCATCCCGGAAGAACGTGGTTAAAAAACTCGACCTTATCCAACGCCAAATCGAGGAACTTCGGAAAATTCTCGCCGCGTCCGCCGACCAATGAAAACCATCAGAGAGATGCACGTTTGCGACAGGCCGCGTGAGAAACTCGAAAAAAAAGGCGTTGCCGCGCTTTCAGACGAAGAATTGGTCTCAGCAATTCTTGGATCAGGCACCGTACAAATCAATGTTCGCATGCTTGCGCAACGGGTCCTGGCGGTCATTCGAGAACATAAAACCACTCTCGCCCTCGACCACCTTGTCGCCATACCCGGCATGGGATTGGCAAAAGCCTCCCAAATCCTTGCGGCCTTTGAAATCGCGCGCCGCCATCTATCCACGGATACAGTCAGGATAACCTGCGCCAAGGACGCGGTCCCGCTTCTCGCCGACATTGCGGGAAAACAGCAGGAACATTTCGTGTGCATTTCGCTCAATGGGGCGCATGAAGTAATTCAAAAACGGATTGTCACTATCGGACTTTTGGACAGGAGCCAGGTGCATCCGCGCGAAGTATTCGCTGACCCGATCACCGACAGGGCCGCCGCGGTGATCCTGGCCCACAATCACCCCTCGGGAGAACTTGTTCCCAGCATGGCGGACAAAGCGCTCAACGCCCAACTAATAAAAGCCGGCACGCTGCTTGGGATACCGGTGCTGGACCACCTGATTATTTCAAAAAAGGGGTATTACAGCTTTACCGAGCACTAGGAACACCCAGGAGTTTCAGGTGCTTTCTGATATGCTTCTCCACCAGCCCGTAGTGATGCGCCTCGTTCTCGCGCAGGGTCTTGAAAAATTCAGCGCCTATTCCCCGTGATGAGAGCAACGCCCCATAGGCTATATGCATGACCTGCCTGAAATCGGTCTGGTCAAGGCACTGCGTAAGGTCAGCGTTGCCCATGGCGGCTATGTCCGGCATGCGGGAGAAATCCGGGGTCACATGATACAGTTTCGACGCCTTGGCAAAGGCCTTGAGAGCACCCTGGTGCATTTTCCGGTAGAGCCGGGTATGAGTTTCAGCAATGCAGCGCACTGCCTCAAGCCAATTTGTTCCCGCTGTCTTTACGTGCACCGAGAGCCCGGTCAGTTTGCCAATGGCGGGATACACAGCAAACTTGTCGCTTCCGGAATGAATGGAAAGTTTATACCCCCCCAACGCCTTGGCCATTGCCGCGTGGACCATGAACTCCCTTTCGAATGTCGCCAGATCGCCGATATAATCAATCCCCTTCTGGAATTCACCCACGAACCGGGGCGCAAGTGAGGCAAACCGTACGCCCCTTTTTCGCAGCTCTTTGGCAATAAAGAGATGATGGGCGTGCGGCGTGGGGTTGGCTGTTTCATCAATGCTCACTTCGAGATCAAAATACTTGCCCCGTTTCTTCCTGATGAGTTTCTCTGCGGCTACGACGAAATCGATCGCCTTTCCGTAGATTATTGCACAGCGCATGGTCTCTTCTGGCGTTAAGGATACCGGCTGTTTGCCAAAGGTGAACGGCTTTCCCGCGTACGATGACAAAAGACGTTTACGTTCGGAAGCGGGAAGCCCTGCAAAACTCCGCGTCAACGCGGTCTGATCTTGCTGCCATGCGGAAGCATTCATTGAATCAGACAAATCGAGCGTAATCATGGTAACGCCCGCCGTGAGCGCACCATCGATGTCCTTCAGGTTTTTTAGATGGTCGCCATCAGCCCCCCAGCCCTCTTCATAGCCCTCCTGAAAAACCATAAAGGCTGCGTCAGCAATAACCTGTTCATAGGTCCTGTGTGTGAGCGACAGTTCACGCATGGATTGCTGGGCAAGAACCGGGCTTGCGCGGAATGGCCTGAGCGCCCGAATATGGGCCGCGGTCGCCAACCCCAGCCGGTCGCCGCATCCAAAGGTGGTTTTAAGCGAAAGCACCGGCCCAGGTTGCGTAAAAGGGAATAGCTCTTGCAGAATTGCGCATGACTCGGGGGTGAACGCGACCCGCTGCGCCCACAGCCCGTGCCGCGGCATTGCTTTTCCCGGAAAAACACCGGGGTGTTTTCGAGGGGAAATGACAAACAGCGACTTCTCGACGCCAAGCCGGGCAATACACAAAAGCCGCTGCTTGTATGTATAGAGCGAATTCATGTAAAGCCGTGTGTCTCCGTCCTTGAAGCAGATGTTGTCCGGTGTTTTCAGCGCATTGAGCTGGCGCTGGGTCTTTTCCAAGAGCCCCTGCTTCAAAATAATGTCGAGAAGTTGTTTTTCAGCCATTATTTGTATCCTTTCAAAAAAGCCCTTGTTCCTGCGACCATGCGTTCGAACATCTCGTGCGCCTTGTCCATGGGACACGTGACAAGCGGGTCAGCGCAGAAGGCCTGGAAACAAAGGCCAAGGTCGCGTTTGAGCGCGCCTTCGACTATAAGTTCCTGGCCGCGCACATGGCGTTCCACAAGTCCCAACACGCCCGCGGGCAGGGGTCCCGCGTTTATGGGTTTGACGGAATTTCTGGAAAAACGCGCATTGGTCTCAACCACTGCGTTGCGTGGAAGATTGGGGATTTGGCCCTGGTTTTCGACATTCACATTGGTAATAAACGATCCCAGGCCCAGAAGCGCCTTCATTTGCAGCACGCCCTCTTCACCGCTTGCTTCTATCAGGATCTTTTTCTTCCTGAGCGCCTCTAGTCGCTGAACATCGGCATGTTTCTTGTTTTTCAGCCTGAAATCAATGGGCGTTTGTACAATACCCCACCGGTTCACCTCTGCTGCGGAGCCGCAGAAACCGGGCAAGAATTCCGCCAAATGCCGCTCGCCTGCCGCGGGAAGTATAGTGAACCGTTCGAACAGCTCATATACTATCTGGTTGTTATGAATACCCCATGGCAGGCCGTTGTTCTCCTTGAGCTGGCGCGCCATTTGGGCTGGGGTAAACCTTTTCCGTGCGCCTTTTCTTTGCATCTCTTCCCTGACAAGTTTTAGAAGGTCGCGGCCCTTCCAAGTCGCTTTGTCCACCCAGGTAAAATGATTTATACCCATGACATTGACCTGGATTTCTTCCCTGGGAGGTTTGGGGACCTTGTACTTTTTCGCGACCCGCAGCCCCAGAAGCGACTGGGTCCCAAAGACCTCGTGACAGCAGCCAAAGACCTTGAGGTGGGGTTCAACTTTCGTTAGTGTGCGCGTGAGCACGGTCATGGGGTTGGTATAGTTGATAATCCAGGCGCGCGGGCAGTAGCGCATAAAGGCATGGGCAAAACCCTCGTAGATGGGAATAGCGCGCATGGCACGCATAATTCCGCCCGGGCCAACAGTATCGCCCACAGTCTGAAAAATGCCGTATTTCTGGGGTATGTCCACATCATAACGCATGTACGACAACGGCGCAGGGGTTATTGAGCACACGACAAAATCCGCGCCCATAAGCGCATCAGCAAGCCGGGGTACAGCGCGATATTTGAACCGGGAAACAACGCCGGGCATGGTTTGCAGAAGGTTGCCAAAACGCTCATTCAAGAGGCTTGCGCCAAAATCGAGATCATAGAGGGCCACTTCGCCAGTCAGGCCGGTGGTGGTGGCAAGGTCGTTCATGAGGATATGCGCCCAGCCAGTACTGCCGCCGCCGACATAGGCGATCTTTATAGATACCGGCCTTCCCATAGAGACTGAGGGTTCTTTAACATTCCTGGCGCTTCCCTTGGATTCAATGGCGCTTGCCCTGTTCTTTCTTGACTCGTTATCCATCCATACTCCCGGGTGAAACAATGATAAAAACTAGAGAGATAAAATAGTTAAATAAAGGGGGATTGCTCAATAGACGATTTCCAGTGAAGATCGCCAATAATTAAAAAATAACCGCTATCTAAGCAATAGCACTGTACCTGCGGTTTGAATATTGTCTGTGATTATGGATATGATATACAAGCCGCTGGCCATATTTCCCGCGTCCCAGACAACCCCATTCTTGAACAACGCTTCGCTGACATTCATTGTCTTAACGCACTTGCCCTGGGGATTAAAGATTTTCAGTATCGCTCTTCTTACCGTCTCTGTGCCGCAAGGACCAGGATCAGCGACTATTCTCACTGTGGGGTTGAACGGGTTCGGATATGCCGATAGCACAGGCTTTTTTCCAGAAATGCGCTTCTCTCCTGCTCCCGAAGGTCCGCCGGCCTTGAACACGTATCCCGTGCCCTCTGAACTGCCGCTGTACTGGCGCTTGAGATCAATATCACCTTCCTGGAAATACTTTTTATAAATGCTGTACGCATTGCCGCTTGCGGTAACCGAAAGCCCCGCATTCATCCATCCATCCGATGATATCCAGGAAGGAATACCCGCGTCATTATCGAACAGCACGAACACGGTGCATGGCAGGCTCGCGTTCACCCGGTACATTGCCTCGTTTTCCCCGGGACCGGCCTGTCTGTCGTCCCGTGCGGTCAGAAGATAGGTCATCCCCGAATGTTCTGACGGCACGTTCGTATAAACAGGCGGGCCTGTCCGGTCGTTGCACTGGTCCGCGCCTTCCACAAAACCGTTCTCCACAATGGTCGGGGCTGTTGCCGTCCCGTTATACCCGGCGAGCGTCACCGAAAATTCAGTTGATGCGACGAAAAAAAAACTGTCTGTGTGGTTCGTCACATTACCGAGAGTGTCAGCAGTGATGATGAGAATATAATAGCGCGTATTGCTGGTGAAGGAATCGCTAATGCGTAGGGAATGGCTTGTCCGAAAGCCCGGCTGTTCAAAGCTGTCCCCCGTATAATTTCCCAGAGCATTCCCCCACTGTACACGGCTTGTGGCAGGCTCGTTTGTCTGCCAGGTGACTGTGGCGCCCGATGCTGTCTGGTTGATGACGGAAACATTTGAAACCACAGGTGGAACTGTCTCCGGCGCCGTATGAATGGTCACGGTAAACTGTTTTTCAACAGCCGTATCGCTGTCCTGCGCGCGGATGGTGAAAGTGAAACTTCCCGCTGCCGAAGGCGTGCCGCTCAGCACTGCCCCGGAAAGCGAAAGCCCGGCAGGGAACGTCCCTGATGTTCTTGACCATGTAATGCTGCCATTGTTGTTTATGGCAGTGAAGGTCTGGCTGTAAGGAATGGTCCTGTATCCTGCGGGAAGGGATTGCGTGGCTATCGTGAGCCCTTGGGACGCTTTGTTCCGCACAATAAACAGATAATCGTTCCCAAACCCGGTTGCCGGGGTTGCTCCAAGGCTTCGTGTGCCGCTACCGCTGATATCTGCAAGTGTTACGGGATTGCCAAGGTCATTGCCCTTGTAGCGCGTTACGGAGAATGTCCCCGGAATGCCGGAAAGGTTGACTGACACTGTTCCGCCCCTGTCAGCCCAGATATAATACGTTTTCCCAGGATCTGCAAGACACAACGCCAAGTTGCCTCCGGAAACTGAAACAAGCTCATTATGCGGCGATCCTGCCGCATTGATGTCTATTCCCTGTGTCCTATTGAAAAAGTTTGAGAGTGTCCCGAGCACGGCCGCGTCTTCCTTGTGCCGGGTCACGACACTGCTCCATACCGCGCCCCATGAGGAATAGGCGTGGTTGCTGCCGTCATGGGCGATATGACTGAACCCGCCAGCCATGAGATGGGTCATGGAGGCAATGCGCGCCCTGGTGGCATTTGAAAGCATCCACACGCCTTCGGCATTGTACACCGGCATATTGTAATCGTCATTGTCCGTTATAAAGCTCCTGCAGTCCGTTGCGCCGTTGTCGCTGTCGGCAACGCGGCGCTGCAATGTCGCATGGTCGAATTCAGGCGAACTGCCCGGCGACCAGTTGGAAAGCACATGCGTTGTGACCATGGTCTTCCATGGATTAAGCGCCCGGAGTTCCGCCGCATACGTCCGGTTCCTGTCCAGTGCGCCAGCGCCATCTTCCTCGTATTCGCTGTCAGTGGTCCAGTGCCACCAGTTTGTATATACCGCCCACCGCGCAAGGAAATATTTAATGAACAGTTTTTGCTTGGGGCCAAGGGTCGTGTTGTTCGGAAAGTCCTTTGGCCCGTAGCTTTCGTATTGCCGGTTAAGGCCGCTTATGCCAAACCAAACTGATAATTTGACGCTTTTAGACTGCGCGTATTCTATGATTCGTTCATTGTACTGCCAGGAGGCAACGTCGAACTTGTTGTAATCAAAATTGTTCGCCGAACCGGGCCACACGGTTGTGCGGGTACCGTCTGTTTTCAGCCAGTGATAATGCCCGATACCCCCGAGAGCACCTGCCACTTCTGAATGAAAGCGGACTGTAATGGCATCAACACCGCGGTTTGCATGTTCATTTATCCATGTCTGGGCATTGGCAATGGTCTGATCAATGAGCATGGAACCGTGCATGGCAAAAGGTACCCAGGAGGTCCCGTCCGCATGCTTGAAACGGCGCGGGTTCTGGGGATCGACACGGACATGGCCGTGTTCGCCCGATATTTTTGTGGATGACACGGTATAATTGAATGTCTGCTCTGAAGGAGCGCCGGATTTCTGGGTACTTGTGCCCGGTTCAACGAACCGTGCGACAACGGTCCAGTTCCCGGGTTCGTCCAACAAAATCCGGAACCTCCATACATCGCCGGTCTGGCCGCCGCTGCCATTGCCGTCGTGGAACCCGTAAAAGGTAAAACTTGAGCCGAGAGAGCGCGTTGCCGGCGCGGTTATAACAAGCCTTAATTCAACACCGGTGAATGGATTAGACAGGCCATGTCCAGGCCAGGTCATTGTCTCCTCAACCCGCTCATAGAGTAGTTCCCCAAAAGCACTTAAGGAAATGAGAAGGATTAATAATGCTTGCATTTTTCTCCTCTCCATCTATCTACTCCCTTCAATTCTGTTTAAATAACATACAAAAAACATCTGAAAAATAATCGGTTATACCTAAAATAATGAAGAGAGCCATGAGACTCTCCGGTTATCTAACCATAGTCACCCTTGTTGAGAATGTCCTGTTGTTTATCGCCGTGGTAACGACATAAACACCTGGTGGCATGTTTCCGGCATTCCACAGAATACCTGTCTTTTTAAGATCAGCCTTGCAACCCAACACTGCCACTTTATTACCCGCGATATCATAAATATTTATATCTAATTGTATAGGAAGGTTGCTGGCCGGCCCGTCATGCATTCCAATCTTCACGAATGCATTAAACGGATTTGGGCTTGCATATAAAACGACGTCTTCCCGATCATCGCGCTGCGGCGTTTCCATACCGCTGTGATTAAGATTAAACCGGAAGGTATTATTCCCAAACGTCTTGGCAATGACCATAAAATTCTGCTGTGCATAGACAAGGCCCACCCCGCTGTCCTTGAGCGCGGCAACCCGGGAGTCATACCGGATAATCTTCATTAACTGCGAACCAATCGTAACAGGTGAAGAAAAAACGTTATTTACAACACGGACGAGATGTATTGAAGAAGCCGTACCGTCGCTTTCATAGGTAATGTACGCCGCGCCATCATCACCCTTGGCCATATGGGGAACGACACCTTCAGCTGTCCAGCTCCCGAACCCGGGGCCAAGAACGCAATGACCGCCTGCCTGAGCCCGGTTAAAGGTATTAAACCAAATAAACATTTCAAAATCTCCGCCGGTTGTACCGCAGAAAAACGCATTGTCGCCAAGCAGGGCCGGGGTTGATGCGGCGCAATGTATTTCACTGGTCTTCCCGATTCTGCCGTTTGTCAGGGCGTACGATTTGCTAACCTCAAGGTCCCCGTTCATGGAATACAGGTAATCACCGTTCGCCCCATCCCTTCCATGGACATGCCAAGCGCCATCAGGGCCTTTGACGGGAAAAGGTCTCCATGGGGTCACCGCTCTCCGTAATGCCACAACAGGACCGCTTGAAATATGTAGTATTTTGATAAGCATTCCGTTCCCGTTCAGATATCCGACATACGCGGTATCATCGACAACCTGAATGGCCGGGACATTGACACGGTCTGTTGTTTCAGGATAAAGATTGATGAATGCTTTCCACGTATTACCGGTTTTATTAGAATACCAGGGCCCCCGCGCTTCGGCATATTCCCCCTCTTGAAATACAATATGGGGCGCGTTATTCATATCAACAACCATGTCCGGCTTGAGGAAATTCCTGGCCCCTGTTTCAACCGTATCGGATTCCAGCAGGTTTCCATTTGGATCAAACCTGAAATAGACGCATTTTTTGGTAAGACTCATGTACGCGACATGAATATCTCCGGAAGGGCCCCGCGCAATGGTTGGGGTCCGTCCAAAACCCAAAAACGCGGAATCACCCTGCGTATGCCATTCAGAGTGTGCGCTGGCGAACAGAAGCAGTACTGCAAAAAGTATTTTCACGGCCTTCTCCCTTGATGCTGAGATTTTCTCCGCTATTATAAAATGTTACATTATAGTGAATAATATACTGATAATACCTGACAAATGCTTGGTTAAAAGCAGAAAAATATGGTCTGCTGGTCTGAACTCAGGTCTGTGGGTTCGATTCCCTGTACTGGTTTGGCGTAACCCCCTTTTTTTTCTTGAAAACCTTGGTAAAATGACTCTGGTCCTTGAATCCCACCGCATACCCAATTTGCGTCACAGACTCGGTCGTTTCTTTCAGCATCCGGCATGCATTTTCAATCCTGACTTCGAACAAGTATTCGATAACAGCCTGTCCTGTTTCATTTCTGAACATTGCGCTGAAATAGGCTTTTGAGAATCCTGATGCTCCAGCAATATCTTTAAGAAAGATATCATTTTTATAATTCTCCCGGATATATTGGATCGCTTTTATTATTGCCGGAGAGTATTCTGCGATAGGCTTCTTCTTTTTATTTCGCAGGAAAAAGAAAGCGCATATGAAGAGGAAAATACCTGCGGTGACACCTAAGACAGCCCTTCTCGTACCCGACATCCCTTTGCCCGCCAGGACAAGGCTTCCCCATTCGCTTGGGTTGTCGTTATTGCTCTGTTCTGAATTGCTCCAGATAGTGCGGAACACAGTACCATGCTCAGTGTCCAGGTCAAAAAGCTGTGCGTCAAATCCCAGGATATCATCCGGCACTGGCTTGTATTTCAATCCTGAAAAGGGGATGGCTATAAAGACTGTATATCCTGTGTCTATATCATCGTTCTTGTTGACTGTTCCAGATACGTTCACCGCAACCCTGCACCCGTTTCCCCAGTGGAGCAGTGTGTGTTCTTTTTGGTCCCATACATTACCCTGGTAAGCGCCAGTTACGTTAACGAGCATCTCAAAATCATCCAGCTCTTTCCATTCGGTCCTGTTTCTGTGCACGTCAAAGCAGAGCTCTATGCCGTCAGAGGTCCATAACACCCGGAAATAGTCCTTCTCCTTGCCAAAGGCTTCGGTTGTCTCGGCCACGGTCATGACATTCGCGTCCGCAACACGCACCATGAAGTACAGGGAGTCGCTGTTCCACGCTGATGCGCACTGAACGTTATTGTTTTGGCTTTCGAACATGGGTTTCAAGTTCGATTCCAGATAGGCGCCAGCCCCTGTGCGGCCACTCCAATATGATGAAACCATGGTCATGGGACTGCCAACCATTGTCCGGTCAAGGGCAATAGGAATACCCCCAGAACCATATTCCAGGCCCAGGGTTTCCGCGCTGCCATGCGCATACGCAAGCGCGCGGATGGTCATGAACATGTCGTGCATGTCCTTCAAATCATAAAGATATTCAAAGGGATAGGCCGTGGAAACATTCAACAAACTGTCGCTCTTTGTACGTGGATCTGGATAGGTGATCTGATAGACGATGGAATCAGGCCGTGGGTCTGTTTCTCCGGAAATGACCTGAAGTTTGAGCCAGTTGGTCCGGACAATGGCAAATGGGGACGGACTGTTTATACGGTATTCCGCATGAAGAAATACGGCTGAAAGAGCTGTAAGGGCAATAAGAAACGGTATCTGACGCGCCATGCCTTAAATATAATTGAGCGGCCTCAGCATATATAAGTGTGTGAGCGCACTCGCAATTTCTCAAGACAAATATATATATTACAGGAAATGACCCGCCCATGCTGCATTCTGATCCTGCTCGTGTTTTCCATTGCCATGCCCGCGCCTGTCTCGGTCCCTGTCCTGCGCGCCACCCTGCCTGCTTCGTGGGACGAGAACTGGTTCGGCTCCCCTGCAGTGTACGACCTTGACGGCGACGGTGACAGGGAGATCATCGCGGGCCGCCACAGCGTTGTGTATGTGTGGAACAACCTGGGCCAGCTGCTGTGGCGCGCACCGGTCGGCGAAAACGCCTCTTCTGCCAATGACCACGGATCAGCCAGGCAGTATGCCGCTCCCGTGGTGGGTGACCTGGATGGCGACGGCAACGGTGAAATCGCGATCGCCTATTCCAACAACGTGACCATATACGATCATACAGGCAGCCAGCTGCCTAACTGGCCGCATGCCTTTCCGGGTTCTACTGATGAGATCCGTTCCATTACAGCCGCGGATCTGGATTATAATGGTACGCTGGAAATACTTGTGGTCAAGACCTCGGACGGTCCGGTGACCATGGCATGGGACATTGCCGGAAACGCCGTACCCGGTTTCCCCCAGGTCCAAGGCTGCGCGGAATGCAACGATTACGGCGGATACAACCAGAACATCGGCGCCTGCGATTTTGACAACGATGCCAGGCCTGAAGTTATCTGCACCTATGATATCTGCCATATCGGCATCATGAATCCAGACGGCACGCCTTTTGCGGCCAATGCCATGTTCTCGGACGCGGGTCCATATGCTTCCAGCGTGCCCATGTTCCACGACCTGGACCTGGCCATGCAGGGATGGGGCGCGGACGGAAATGACCGCGATGAATTCACTGATTCGCCGCCCTGTTTCGGCGATATGGACGGTGACGGCAGCCCTGAGATCATCCTGTATTCGGACCATGAACTGGCAGGCGAATATGTGAACCGGGGCAACTGCCTCTGGGTGCTTAATCCGGACATGACCAGAGTGGCTGGTTTTGAAACGCCCCTCTGCTCGGGCATGCCGCTGTATACCGGATACCAGGACAACATCGTCCAGGTGGCACCCGCGCCTGCTGTGGCCGATGTCCGCGGCGACAGCCTGCCGGAGATCATCGTGCCTTCGTACGACGGAAAAATGCGCTGTTATACAGCAGGCGGCACGCTCGCATGGACATACGCTTTTGATACAGCCGGAGACCCGTTCATCGGAGCGAGCGGGCCGGTATGCGGCGATCTAAATAATGACAGCCTTCCTGAAATCATTTTTACGACCTATTCCACTGCGCTCAACCAGTCGCACCTCATTATACTCGACTCGCAGGGGACCGAACTGCACAAGGTCCTCCTCAACAAGCGCGGCAGCATGAGCCCGCCCACGCTGGCTGACGTGGACAGGGATGGCAAATTTGACATTGTCCTTTCGCTCAAGGACGTTGTGGGCAGCGGGCTGGGCGGTGTTCAGATCTGGGACGTTTCCTCTGCCGGAAACGATCTGCCCGAATGGCCCACGGGCAGGGGGAACAACCTCAGGAACGGCGTAGGGCTTCCGACAATCCGCAACATTAGCGTGGAACAGTTGGCCGCAAGCAATCCGGCGGCACAGCGCTTGACAATACAATGCCACCCCAACCCGCTTCAGAACGCCGGAACCGTGACGTATGCTGTTCCTTCGAAAGGCGCAGTCCGGATCGCCGTCTATGACATCAGGGGGAAATTGATAAAGACATTGACTGACGCAAACCTTGATCAGGGCCGCTATATGCTGGAATGGTTGCCCGGGAATGAAAGACCAGGCATCTATTTTCTTAAAATATCCCTTTTAGGCCAAAGCGCGTGCTGCCGTGTTCTCGTGGTTCCATAATGTATAGAATATGAAAAGCACACAATTAACCTACAATGTCCAGATTACAAAGACCGCATGAAAATCATTCCATTGCTTCTGCTGTGTTTCAATCTCATACCAGCATCCACCCGCTACGTCTCCCCCACCGGGACCGGCAATGGATCGTCCGAATCCTCGCCATTGGGCACCCTTTCGGCTGGTATGAACGCAGTGGGCGCCGGGGACACGCTGGTACTACTCGACGGCGAATACAAACAGACCCTCAATCTGAACAAATCCGGCCTTCCGGGAAGCCCCATCACGATCATGGCGAAAAATATCGGTCAGGCGTACATCAACGGCGAAGGCGTACGCTACCCGGTTTCTGCCTGGCAGACATCGTACATCAATCTCGACGGCCTCAAGGCAGGAAACAGCCATGAGCATGTGTATCACATCCTCTACTGCGACCATTACAGGATCACCCGCTGTTCGGGTTTTGACGCCGGCGGCGCCCTGGACGACGCAGCCAATTTTCATATTTTTGAGATCGCCTACAGCGACTCCATGCTGCTCGAAGACGTGTGGGGATGGGGCACTGGCCGCTACACCTGCACCTTTTACGGCTGCCACGGCTGCGCCATCCGCCGCGGCGTGTTCAGGCCGGGGCTGTACTGCCGCTGTCCCCATGCGGGCCTGGCCATTTACTGCACGGACAACAGCCTGGCCGAAAACGTCGTTGTGTTCAACGCCAGGGTCAATCCCGCATCGGGCTATGGCGCGCCAAATCCCTGGCAGCTCATTGTTGGCGGCTTTGTATGCGAAGGCCACGACTGCCCAAATGCCAAGAGCAGCGCAGGCAACCGGATATACGGCTGCATCGGCATTGACAACGGCCAGCACTGGGACACAGTGCCGCGTACCCAGCCGGCAGGCTGCTTTATCTGGAACGAATACCAGGGCGAGTTCGAGGACATGGTGCTCTGGAAAAATCCGGACAAGGGCTTTGCTGATTTTACCCATACCAGTACAATGCCGGTCAGGAGCCTTGAAGGCGATCCCGGAGATATCATCACAAACACGAACCCCAATGTGCTCAAACAATATATTGATGGTCAGTTGACGGGCACAGATCTATGGCCCTGGCCGTATGAGAACATCATACAGCAGGACATGGACATGAGTCAGACTATCACGGAATATGTGCGGGAACAATTGACGCCATTCATTATAATACCGCTATCAGACGTTGAGAACGTATCGGGTAAGAGTCGTGACCAGGAAATTTCTCTGGAGGCTGCACCGAATCCGTTTAATCCGGTAACAAACATTACAATTACGAATTTCAAATTACCCGCTTCGCTCGCAAAGCGAGGCGAGCGAATTATGAATCCTGACATAAAAGTATTCAACATAAAAGGCGAATTTGTGACTGATTTGTCCAATTCCATTCGTAATTCCGTCACATGGGACGCTTCCGCCTTTCCCGCAGGCCTCTATATTGTCCAGGCGCGGGTTGACGGCCGCAGCGCGGAAAAACGCCTGCTGCTGGTTAAATAAGCCTGAAAAGGTTCCCCTTGAAAAGCCATTAGCGGAAAAGTACAGCGCGCCGCAGGCATTCTTGAATCATATCCCTACCTTAAGAGAATGATCGCCCCGGTGAAGACGGCGGTCTTTGTTTTCAGAACAACGGCATACACCCCTGACGGCATATTTTCCGCGTTCCAAACCGCTGAATTGCTTTTGCATGCCGCTGTGAGATCCTTAACCATTCTGCCATGGACATCGAACAGAAATAGACTTACAGGGCGCAACCCTGCGCTGGGAAATGAAATTATAACCACGGCATTGAACGGGTTGGGATACGCCCCGATACGGTCATTCTTTCCCGCCGGTACGCTCTCCGCGGACGCATACGTCCCCCCATTGTCCGAAACAATCCTGCCCGCATGGGGTACGGCCCCTCCCGGCAGCCAGCCTGTCTCGAGCGATGCGTATTCGGGGCCGATTGACTGAGAATTCAGCATCTCGAGCCGCAGCGTCACCCGCTCGCCCCGGTGCTGGTTGTAAAACCCCGTGATGTCAAAATCATGCCAGCCCGTATAACGCGCGGTATTGACGAAGATTCGCAGCGCCCTGCTGATGCTCATGGAGTAGGTCCCGATTTCGCTGAAAAGACCGTCAGGCGGCCTGCCTGAATACGTTATGTTCCCGTCATCGGCAATATGCCCGGGTTTCCATGAAAGCTTGAACTGCCCCGCCCCGCTCATTTCACCGGCGCAGTACAGCGAAAAAGACGCGAACGATGCGGCCGGGCTTCCGAGCGTGAAATCAAAGTACGCGACCCGTGAATTGATGTCGTCAAACGGGTATTTGACAAGTACCCGGTCTTTATTTTCCTCGCTGGTACCCGGTTCCGCAGCCTTCCAGTTTCCGTCCCGTGTTGTCGTTCCTGCCGAGATACTGATTGCCGGAGTTCCCGGAAGCGTGGACAGTATCCGTATGCGTTGCATGACATTGCGCTGATTGGAAAAATCTTCGGCCCAGAGCGTGACCACATAGTGCTTTACTGGTTCGGCTTGGTCAGGCACGGTCCATGAACCTGATGAAACACTGTCCCTGCGGAAAATAAAAGTAAATACGTCGCGTCCGTCAGAGACTGTCCAGCGAAGAGAAGATGCGGCCAGCGGGGAGCCTGTTCCGTACGCTGTCTTAGCGTGACCGCTGAAACTCACGGACTCGCCCGGATGAAATACCGCACCCTGGGTCGGCGCGGTTATCCAGGCATAAGGGTTTTCAAAAGCAGCGGGGTCTATAGCCCTGCAGGGAATAGAAAGCATCATACATGCGATAGCGACAAGCAATTTTCTCACGGCATTGTCCTTATTTCATAAGGGTAACGGGTTTTACCATTATTCCAGATTGTGAGGCTGCTCTGACAAGATATGTTCCCGAAGGCAGTCCCGCTGCGTTCCAGACCGCCATTCCATTTCTGATAGATTGCGTAAGATCGGCAACCATGTGTCCGAATATGGTATAAATCCTCACATTTATTATTTGAGATCCACATTTTGCAATTGATATGGACACGTTTGGGTTGAAGGGATTGGGATACGTGTTGATGCCGTCGTGTTTCCCTGCCAGGGCCTTGAACATTCCACGCGGCGTTGCGTCCGACACCTGGACCGTGAAGACCGCCCTGACCGCGTTCCATGAATCGGCAGCGCTCACGCCCGTATACACAAAAACAGCGTTCCTGCCGTCAGCGCTTGTCCATTTGTTCGAAAAGTTCCCGTAAAACCCCTTGTCATTGTCGGTAATGCCCGATCCTGAACCCAGGTTATCATAATATGCGATGGTCTTCCATGGCCCCCACGGTTCCTCGGCCTCAAAAAAGCCGAACCTGGAAGAGAAACTCGCATCATGCTCCGTTACAAGGATATAACGATCAAGCCCTGCATTGTAAACGACACTCAGGTTCCAGCCAACGCCGTTCGCATCCTCGAATACCGGAACACGGCTCGAAATATTTCCCGACCAGACCGGACTGCCGCCACTCAATCCGGCGAAATATTCATATGTACTGCTGTCCGTATAGCTCGTTTTGGGTGCGCGAAAAAGTTCAATCTGCCCCGGTTTCTGTACCTTAAGCACACTCGCGTCTTTGAGGCGGATGACATACGTGTAAATGTAATTGTCGCGCGCGCCCGCGTTGTCCTGCCCGAAATTGAGTATTGCAGGAGCAATGACCCCTGATGATTGAACGAACTGCCAGCCCGCGCGCGTCCAGGTACGGCCGTGGTCCGATGACCACTGGAGTTTCTGTGAAACATAGCCATTGTTGTCCGAACCCGGGCTGACCCAGCAATAGAGAATACCGCTTATCGAAATGAGTCCGTATGTCTTGCCGTCCCACAATGCCGCTGTTTCCGGATTTTTTCCGCCCCAGACATTGTATCCCGTATAGCTGTCGAAAGTCCCTTCGACCCTGCCTATCCCCAGGCTTACCCTGCCGTCACTATTGGTGCCGCCGAATCCGCCGCCGTCTCCCCACGAGGTGTACTGGTGGCCGTTGTCAGCCCAGGTAATGACCCAGTTGTCGCTTCCCGGCGCCTCGCGCTTGTGCGAGGTCCAGTCCCAGGTGATGTTGGTTATGTATGTGCTCTGCGGATAGGGTGGCGCAGCGGAAATCGTAGTATATAAAAAAAGCAAGCTAATGGCACTGATCAATTTTTTCGCAGACTGCATGCCCCCTCCCTTACTTACTCAGAAATATTTGTTTCGTTTCTATTCTTTCCCGATCTCTTACAACAACCAGATAGACACCGGAAGGTTGCGCTGATGCGTCCCAGATAATCGAATTACGAATGTCTTGAGTCAGGTCTTTGATAAGTTCGCCGCGAATGTTAAATATTTTCAATTCGTATTTCGCTCGCCTCGCTTTGCGAGCGAAGCGGGTAATTTGAAATTCGTAATTATTCAACGTGATCTTTATCGCGGGGTTAAACGGATTGGGAAAAACATCAAACAGGAACGCGGGAGTCTGAGAGGGCTTTCTGATGCGTGTTGTGCTTACCGTAAACGATCCTTGCACTGTCCCCCAGTTGTCTTCGCCGTCGCCGGTATAGACAAGAACAAAATCCTTTCCATCCTGGCTCAGCCACTTGTTCGAGAAGTTCCAGTAAACGGTCTTACTTTCGTTCTGCAGCTTTCTGTTTGTTCCCACGTCCCACGCATTATCAAAGAGCACTGTTGTCCACGGACCCCACGGTTCGGGCGCATCGTAGATGCCGATATGGCCGTCCGCGCTCTTTAAACGGCTCACCTGCTGGGTAATTAGAAGATAGCGTCCGATTCCCGGGTTGTAGCTGACACTGGTCCGCATGACCCCGTTGGCGGGATCGCTGAATACGGGTGTCCGTTGGTCAGGATCGGTCGACCATGCAGGCGTGTTTCCGTTAAAACCGGTGAAAAACCGGTACGCGGCTTTCAAATTCATACTGTCTTTGTGCACGCGCATGAGCGCGATCTCGCCGGGAGCCTGTACGTCCCATACGTCGGTTTTATTCTCGGGCGCGTACATGTACACGTAATTGTCGCGTGCGCCCGCATATGCCTTGCCGAACTGGCAGAAGGTGATTGCATAAAATCCGCTGTTGCCTGAAAAATCAGCCGGCTCGAATTTTACACCTGTATAGGTCCATGTCGCGCCGTGGTTCGTTGATTTGTACAGGTCCTGTATGGCAAAGGCCGTGCCATCCGAGCCATTGCCGCACCGCCACATATAAAGGTCTGCGCCGATTGAAAGAATGCCGTATGATTTTCCTGAAAATTGCGCCGGATTCTCGGGATTTTTCCCTCCCCACACATTGTATCCCTGATAAGCATCCTTTGTTCCCTCGATCCGTCCAACGCCCATGCTCACCCGTCCATCCGTATTGTCGCCGCCAAAACCGCCGCCGTCGCCCCATGATGTATATTGGTGATCGTTATCGGCCCATGTGATCACCCAATTGTCGCTGCCAGGCGCCAGCGTCTTAAGCGTTGCCATGTCAAAAGTAATGCTGGTAATGATTGCGCTTGGCGGATACGGAACGGTCGCGCCAAAGGTAAGCGATGAGAACACGCTTGCAAGTAGTGCAAATGCCCACATTCTTTGCCTCCAGTGTACGTTTTAGATAGACATCTCTCCTACTTCATGAGAAATAAACGCTTTGTGGTGGTTACATTCTCTGATGTTAAAACAATGATATATTCTCCAGAGGGGAAGCCGGAAGCATTCCATGTCACCTGACTGGCGCTTTGCGGCAACGCCAGAATCTCAAGCATCCTTCCATGCACGTCAAACACCCGGCAATCCCTGGTAGTAGATAACGCGCCATGCACCATTATTACCGCAGTAGAATTAAAAGGGTTGGGGTGGACGACAATAGTTCCATTTCTTTCTGTACCGCGACCCATAGCAACAGTACTTTGCTGAACAATAAGATCAACACGTTGAACAGAAAAGGCGTCGTTTGCCGAACTGACCATGTATAGGGTACGCCCATCCGATGAAATCCACTTCGCCGGAAAATGTTGGGCCTCGCCTGGCCATCCATTCGAGGTCGAACTGGGTGTTGTGTAGTAAATCTGCGACCATGGTCCCCATGGTTCTTGCGTGGTATAAATGCTGAATTGGTTCAGCCCTCCTACACGCGCACGACTCCTCATGACCATGATATAGGTCTGCAGCGGAATGTTATAGACCACATCAAGCCTGTTGCATCCGCCCACGAGAGTGAAAACCGCTGTCCGGTTGGCAATGTTCGAGGACCACTGCGGCACGCCGTTTACATCAAAGCCTGAAACGAATTCATATGCGCTCTCGACCGATATCCTGTTTTTGGAGACCCGCGCCAGTACGACCTCATCTGTTTCATCATATGCGCTTGTTGTATTCGGCGAATAAACATAGACGAACGTATCGCGCGCGCCAGCGTAATGCTGTCCGAAGTTGAGAAAGCAGCAGTAGCCAAGCTCCTCGAATTTCCATGTGGCCCATGTCCATGTCTGCATATGATCGTTTGACCAGGCAAGCTGTGACTGATGGCCCGCATTGTCCGCGTTTCTGACCCACATATAGATTACGCCATTGACCATGAGCATGCCGCTCGCTTTTTTGCCGGAAGCGCCATCTCCAATCTGTTCACCGGAAGAAGACCTGATATTGGTAGCGGAAAAACTTGCCGGTCCTTGGCTTACTTTCGCGAATCCTAAACTGAGTTTGGAAGGAACCTTGGGGTTAAAACCATTGCCGTCCCCATAGGCGGTATAGAGGTTGTCGTCATCTGCCCAGGTAATGGGCCAAGTATCGCTGCCGGTCGCCGCCGAGGTAATGGCGGGATCAATAGTCACTCCTGTAATGGTGGCCGCCTGGACAATCGCGGCCACGCCCATTACCATAATGAAAAGCACAAAAAAACACTTCATTTTATAGAAAAAATAAAGGTTATACATACACCCTCCTCTATTGTTTGAGCACAAAAACGCTATCTCTGTTTGACCAGTTTTTTACTGTAGATACTATTTCCGGACTTTACTTTAAGTATATAAACTCCGCTCGGGTGACTGCTCGCATCCCAATCAACAAGGTGTAAGGCGTACTGTGTAGAGTGGAAGGCCGTTGGCAAAAGTGTTTGCATAAGCATTCCCTCTAAATTATATACCTGTACTTTAATTTTATCCTTCTGCCAATCATCAACATCATACCCGACCGTAATAGCGGTTCTCGAATTGAACGGATGAGGCTGGGCCGAAATAACCATACCTTTCTGATCAGTAGAAATGTTGAACACTGAAGTTGCGTTGATATCGGTCATTATGTGCACATTGCGTATAGTAAGATCTTTTCGTCCATACATATCATACCATTTAGCATTGGAAAGATAGAGCCACCTGAAAGCTTGGTCCTTGTTTGGAAATGACATTGTAGCGAACTGTTGACCGTTCCGCTTCCAGTACGCATTGGTCTGGCTCCAGCCAAACTCTATGGTGTACCATGTATTCTGGTCCCAGCCCGGGTTTTCGGTATCACGCTGCACTTCCGCATAGACATTGAGTCCTTCGATCCTGAACCGTACATCGCCAGGCCCGTGCGCATCTAAATCTGTATAATAATAGCGCCACATAATACCGGCTTGGCCGGTGTTGGATTTTACCACATAGTTGCCAGTTGCCTGATACAGATTATACAATGCAATACAGTTCTGGCGCGCGTTGCCTTCTCCGGCATTCTCTTCGAATCCCTTGACTTCAAATATCAATTTCCCGGATTTTGTATTTTCAGGCAATTCATACATCAGATATGCTGTGTTTGTGAGGCTCTTCCAGCCGTCGGCCCCCAACGAGCCTTCCTGCGTTTCCTTGGCTAAGGTAGCGCCATCTGTCAATGGGTCGTTTATATATTCATATAGCTGGCCAAAGCTTAAGGAAACGGACAAAAAAATTAAAAAAAAGATACGATTGGGATAGGAACGCCGGTTACCCGGCACCCCTCCCACGGATCCTTGCGTGCGGTTTTCTCGCACAGGGCTATTCGCTACTACTCGCTTGTGTACTGACAGCATCGTTAACCTCCTAAATAAAGTTTCTACCCATTACGACTCTTTACCGTGATGCGCGGGCTCATCAATTCCACCTTTCCCCTGACTGGACTTTCACCAGTTGTAATAATAGCTTCAAAGTGCAGGGAGACGAGTGAGATTTCTTCAGGAAAGAGGTGGGAATTCTTACAAAAACATGAAATTTTATCTATTCAGCCTTTCCATGCCAGCTTTTTTGCGGAATTCGCTCGCAGGTATCTTCTCATACTGATTGAAAATATAGTTGAAATGCTCATATGTGCCGTATCCGACATGGAATGCTATTTCCGAAACATTCAAATTTGATGTTTTTAACAATTCTTTTGCTTTTTCTATTCTTAGCATATTTAAATACTGAGGAAACGAATGTCCAGTCTCTTTTTTAAACTGCGAACTGAGATTGCTTTTGCTTATCTTGAGTTTTTCCGAAACCAATTCCACATCAAGCGCTGGATTACTGATCTCTTCGCTGATAATCTCCTGCGCCCGTCGTATAGTCGGATTGCTTGAATAAGACACGCCCTCTGTTTTTCCCGGACGTACCTTTCTGAAAACAAATATGAGGCCCGCGCCAAGGGCAACGACAAGCGCAATCATGACCGCGATGCCCCCGAAGGGAACTCTTTTTGTTCCTTCTTGGATATCAGATACGTTGAAAGGTACCAGCATTGGTTTTGCGCCAGTCATCCCAATGGAATCATAGGCAACAGCCTGCAACAGCCAAGGCCCGGTCTTTGCGCTGTCAGAAAGTCTGAAGGTAAGCAAGATAGATTTGGCGACCGTGTCTATGACAAGTCCATGGTCCCTGACATACTCGTGCTTTTGCCCGCTTATCTCGTACAACACGCTTTCGCCTTCGAACTTGTGCGTCCATAAAAGACTTTCTCCCAATGAAATTCTAAAATAATAATTCGACCTCTTATCACCGTTTCCGTAATTTCCAGGAAGCGATGCTGATCGGTTGGTGAATTGCGACAACAGTACATCCGCCCGCGTGGGAAGCTCTGAAAAATTCATATGGAGCGTGACCCATTCGCCCGGCCGCAGCGAGTTTAAAGGCTTTTCCTTTCCAAGCGCTGTCAGCGTAATGCCGCACACCAGGGAATCCCTCTTCTGGAGAGGGAAAGCACCCACGTTCCTGCCTGATGCGATAGCGCGCCACTCGCTCCAGGTCCCATAGGCGTTTTGTATACGGGCCCTGATAAAAGCCGCGTTGTTTAAAGCATGGGACAGTCGCGAGTCTCCTTTTTTCAGAATCCCGCTGTTGAAACCAGCCAAAAACCAGGGAACGCACGAATCCACGGCCTGAACCTGCATGTGGATATATGGGTCGCGAGAGAACAGGGAAAAAACATTGTCCTGGAAAGAAAGGGAATCGACCCCTGGGATAGGGCCAACGCGTTCGCTGGAAAATGCGATATCGTCGATAATGATATTTCCGGTATCAAACTTTGCCCGCGAAAAAGCGCCGAAATGAACGCGCTGTACAGCACCCATGTTCCGGAGACGATACCGTGCACTGTCGGCCGCAAGCACGCCATCTATCCAGAAACGCGCACCTCCGGTGTTGTCGGATTCACACTGATAATAAAACTCCACACAGTAATCCTGCCCGGAAATAACGGCATTTTTTCCGTACATATACACATCATGCTTCTCATTCTCCGTTCCAGTATAAATATGGAACCGCGCACACAAAACCGGTTCATTGTTCCGGAACACGCACCCGATACGGAAATGGCCGTGAATGTCGGACATATGCTCGTAGAACCATGCAATCGCGTGGTCTTTTGACAGCGAGTTGATCGCCTCTTCGGACACCCTGACGTAAAAGCGTCCGTACAACTCTGTTCGAGGCTGAATGGCGGCAAAAAGGTGGCAATATTTGTCGCTGGTATGAAAGGTGATCTTTGCGGCTCCTGGTCCATGGATACCCTGGACAAGCGACACGCAGGCCGTGGGTATATCATCCCATCCGTAGAATCCACGTGTCCGCACCTCTGAATATTCCGACCATTTTCCCGTGAGACCGGAAACGCCTTGGAAAACATTTCCGGTTCTACGGGCATAGGTAAAGTAAACCGGTTCGATATTTTCCGGCACAGTAATCCAACCCTGGCCATTCTGTGAAACCCATTGGTCCAAGCCGCTGGCTTCGTATAGCATACTCTTTTTGTTCTGTACCGAAGACTCTTGTATAAGGGCAGGGCCGCTTTCAAATGAGGAGGTGAAAAAAGAATTTTTTAGAACGCTTGCCGGAATAAAAGTCATGCATGTCAGAACAATCAATAGAACCTGCAGGATGCCGCGTGCCATGGTCATGGCCGTCGGCAAGCCTTTTTAAGTGTCTCAAGCGTTGCTTTGACAGAAGGATTCTCCGTATTCAGCAGACGCACGCGCCCCTGAAATTGACTCCGCAAAGGGGTCACGAATTCATCGGCCCACGATGGGGTCATCACGGCGACATCGGAAAAATCAACCACAACCTCCTCGGAATCGTCCATGCCTCTGAGCAGGGGTTGCAATGCCAGAAAAGCCTCTTTGCCAGCCGGTCGCGCGAAAAGCATGGTCCCGAATTTGCCCACCTGGATTTTCATGGATTAATTCCTTTCCGAGGAAAAACGATACGAGCCAGACATCCGTGAACCGGAACCCCGGCCTCAATGTTTTCCATTTTTCCCGGCACACGGTTCAATATCAGTTCAGCGGAACCCGATGCGAACTGAAGCGATAAGGGGTTGGCCAGAACCACATCCTTGACAAATTTCAATCCATTTCCCCGGTTTTCAGGCGCACGGCCCGAGACGTGCTGCGTGAATGCAACGTCAAGCGCGTCCTTGTCATCCTTCAAATCGGGCAAAACACGTTTTAACGTCGCATAGACCCCCTGCCCCCGGTCTGCCAGCATAACCAGGCCTTCTGACAAATTGTAGCCAAAAAAAGCGCCGGGCATATCGGGCCAATTTCCCAGATTATGGTTGTATGAATTGTTCCCTATTTCACCTGCAATTGCCACGACAAGCGGAAAAATATCCTTTAGATACGGAAGGCTTCCGATCTCATGTCCGAATAGGGTGAGACGCGCATTAAAGATATCGCTCGTTTCGCAATGCAATGTTGATGGAAGCGGGGCCGGTGTTGCACCAAGTACCCAATCCCGTGCTTTTCCCGCCAGGGAACCGATTGCCAAAGGATTTTCCCTTGCAAGAAAAGCAGTAATGTCCTTTTTGCGGAAATACCGGTTACCGCTTGGCGATGGCCGGAATGATTTCAGCATCCCATCCTTTTCCCAGCGCCGGATAGTATCGATAGATATGCCTATCAGCTTGCTTGTTTCACCAATCGATAGTAATTCTTTTTCCATAGTAAACCTATGTATTTCTATGCATATCTATGCGTATATGTGTTTATCTATTGGTAATATATATTAATTCAAGAAGAAATACTACTGAATATTTCTTTGTAAAAACATAGGGAAATAATGCGTCTGACCGGGGGCGCTCCGGGGTCCAAAAGCAAGCTGCACTGCTTTCTTCCCCATGGCCTGCCCGTCCCACTTGCAGAACCATACTGGCTTGCGGTGGATGAATTCAGGATCGTCATTCAGGTCAAACAGGACAATGTCCAGCGGCTTTGTCTGATCTACCGGCTTATTTTCAAGATACTCTTTGGCAATTCCGAAAAGCGTTGAGGAACAAAAGACAAGTCCTGTAAAAGCGCCGCATTCCTCAAGCAGCGCACGCATATCGCGCACACGCGTGGTGCGCTCGTGCGAAACACTACGTCGCATGAGTCCTCTGAAACCTATGCGCCGCGCGGCCTCGCGTGCCCCTTTGAACCGCTGCAGAGTGGTGGAATCGATCTTTTTAATATTCTGGTTGAATGCCTCGATAAAAAGGATCTTACTGTGGCCCAGGGAGCGGAGCTTTTCAAAGGCCAGGCGGCCACCCTGCCGGTTGTCCGCTGTTATAATTGACCGGGTATGGCACTTTTCTTCAATATCAGTATGTACAACAGGCATGGCAATCCGGTCCAGTTCAGTACGGAAGCCTGTTTCTTCCAGGCCGACCGTGATAAGTGCATGTATCTGGAGCACATTTAGCTCCCTAAGTATCTCTCGCAAATTTTTGTCCTTGTTTGAAAACGCATAGGCCAACCCCTTCATTTCCGAAAGCGCGTCTTCAATGCCCCAGAATATCTTATTGAAGTAGGGTTCGGTCATGGATCGGGACAACTGTTCAGGAGTAAGCACAGCCACGCGGTAACGTTCTTTTTCCTGGGGAAAGGGCGCAAACCCTGACAAATCCCGGACAAAGGTCCCTTTTGAACGCACGCCTTTTATCAGCCCTTCCTGCTGGAGCAGTTTCAAGGCGTGGCGAACAGTAACATATGAAGCTTTTAGGTCTGTGATGAGATGGTTGATTGGCGGTAGCTTTGCTCCAGGAGCGAATTTTTGTTCTAAAATCTCTTTTTTCAATAATTCATACAAATGAATATATTTCATTAAAATAAATATACACAAAAATAAGCAACATATCTATTCTTATCTATACTTATTAAATATTTAACTCGATTTTTGCTAATAAAAAGGCCAATATTAATTATATTTTATAATGAACATCTGTTTTTAAACTAAAATTTTTTATTCGGACGCACGTTATGACAAATTACCTGCTGATTACAATTATTCTTCTATTGAGCACCGTTGCGTTTGGTGAAAAATGGAGCTTCGGTTATTATGCCGATAATCTGACCAGTGAAAAACCAGTACGATGGGCCTGCAAAGAACTGACTAATGCTACGGTAAATACATCTCCTGCGTTTCCGAAAGCTGAGTTTATTGTGGCTGGGGGCGACCTTAGCCTAGCAAGCTCCGTGGGAGATAGCCTTCTATATGATGTGGTGAGGGCCAACAGCAATGGCGTTGCCTATTTCCCTGTTAACGGGAACCATGATGTTGAATCAGGGTGTTCGGCAGTGAGCGGCGTGACCTGTGTTGAATATATGGTTGATTCCATTCTTGTTAAGCAGGACAGCACGACGGTTTTTAGCGATGGCCTTAACTATTATGTAGACTGGAAAAACGTTCGCCTGATTGTCCTTGATCAGTATACCGCTTTCTGGGGAGAAACCGGCTGGATAGACTCAGTCAGCAGCATGATTGCGGGAGCCGGTAATAATAAACATGTTTTTATCGCTTTTCATTGTCCCGCATTTGCACGGCAGCGCCATACATCAATCGAAGGCAGAGGGAGCTGGGTCCCAGATTTCTGGAACATGCTTATCTCTCACGGCAATAAAGTTAAAGGTGTTCTTGTGGGCCACACCCACTGGTACGATATTCTTCGTATAAAAGATCCTGACGGACCCTGCGCAACTGATACCGGATGTTATGAGACCGCGGAGAGGACTGATATCAGGGCGCATGAAGATGACGGCATATGGCAGATAGATCCAGGACATGTCGGCATAGCAATGAACGATCCGCGAATGGGAATTGTCTGGATCCAGGTTGATGATGACAGCGTTACTTTTATGGTGAAAAAAGGTCTGTGGAATTGGGAGGCCGATGATCCTGATTGGCAGATAGCGAATCTCTGGACGGTAAATGACGCACCGGACAGGGAGGCGCCTTATTTTACCGTTTTTTCTCCGGGCCTGTCCATGATTGATACCGTACGATCTCTTGATGCGGTCATTACAGTAAATACGAATGAGAACTCTACGGTAAAATGGAGCTATACCAACCAGGAATACGGCAGTATGGCCAATACATTTTCTATTACCGGAGACGTTTTACACAGCACGGTCATTACCTGTCTGCAGGGGGAAACAAAGACTCTTTATATCCGGGCGGCTGATGATGAACCAACGCCAAATATAATGGACACGTCCGCGGTCATTACGTTTCTGGCGGACACAAACGACTATTATGACCCGCGCTTTGTCTCGGCCGGGCCTCGAGGAGTAATACATGCCTGTCCTGCGGAGCTTATGGCAGCAACGAATGAAAATGCCACAGTAAAGTGGGACCTCGAAGACCGATCGTATGCAGAGATGGAAAATATGTTTACCATTACCGGCGGTGTTGTTCATACGGCAAATGTTGATTGTCAATATTCAACCACCAAAACAGTGTATCTACGCGCGAAAGATGATTCGGGCAATGAATCAGCCCCTGAGATCATTACCTTTGTCTATGACACTTCCATTAGCGGACCGCAATGGAAAAATCCAGGTTATACTACCACCGGACCCGGCTGGAGCGCCGGGCTGGCCCGTTTCGGTAATTACAGCAGCAATACGCCTCTTGCATCAGGGATAAATGCGGCATATTTCGTGAAACTTTTTAACATACCTGATGTTTCCGAGGTGACCAGGTTGCAGCTGTACCAGAATTTGCATTATGGTTCGGTGGCATATCTTAACGGCCGCGAAGTGCTGAGGGCTGAAATGTCCGAAGGGCCGGTGACATACGACACCTGGGCCGCTGATACGGCAGGATGGTTGTTTTTAAATGCGGATATTTCAGAATATTCAGATCTTTTAATAAACGGAACAAATACCCTGGCAATAGAAGTGCATAAAAAACCGGCCAATAATACTTTTTTTACCTTTGCCGCCAGATTGGCAATAAACAACAGCGATCTGTTTGGTCTTGAGAGCGAATGGTCCTATCATGACGAGGGTTGCATGCCCCCGGATCTTGTTACTGAGGCATATACTTCTAACGGGTTTTTATCGGACATAGGGGTTGACGTTTCTCCAAACCCCTTCAATCCATCAACAACAATATCGATTAAAAACATGGGCTTTATAATGCAAAATCCTAACGGCAAGAATGCCACCCCGCGATTTGACGTGTTTGATGTAAAAGGGAGGAGGGTTGCTTCGATTGCTTCAGTAACTGCGGCAATAAAAAGCTCGTTAACAGCCGTATGGGACGCATCTGATATGCCGGCAGGCATATATGTATTAAAAGTTCATTGTAATGGCAAGGTAATGATGTCAAAAAAATTGATATTGCTAAACTAAAAACAGGTTCGTGACTTTAGTGATTATTTATTACGGTTCTTGCAAATGAAAATTGGCAATTTTAATATTCCATGTATAGGCGCCTTGCATGAGGCTGAATCAATATAGTATGAAGCACATCCTTATAACACTTTGTATATATCTTCTGACAGTGTCGGCATTCTGCCAAAAGTGGACCTTTGCACTTGTGGCCGACAATTGCGGATGGCATACTGGCGTACGGTATATGCTCACCGAAATCAGGGATATGACCATTAACGAGACCGTTCCATTTCCCAAAGCGGAATTCATTGTCGCTGCCGGTGATCTGGACCTGGCAAATGAAAACTGGGGCATCGTACAGGATCCGCAATACCAGGCGCCCCCCTATTATCCGGTCATGGGTAATCATGATGACGAGACCCCTGCTGATGTTGACCTTATGCTCGATACAATACTCCCGTCTCTTGACAGTGTTGTCCTGCGAGACAACAGGTGTAATTATTACGTGGACTGGAAAAACGTGAGAATCATTGTTTTTGACCAGTATTCCGGGCTTGGTCAGGCAACCTGGATCAACTGGATGGACAGCCTGATCACGGATGCGGATTTCGCAGATCATGTATTCATTTCATTTCATGGTCCGGCGTTTCCCCGCGGAAGATATGCCGGACCACCAGCTGCCTGGGCGGACGATCTGTGGAACATGCTGCTTTCACACGGTACAAAAGTCAAGGGTATTATGGTCGGACATACCCATTCCTTCTGCAGAATGAGGGTGCTTGACCCCCATTCCGCCTGTGCGTTTGACGGTCTGTGCTATCCGGATGAACCCGGAGGCATATACCAGATTGACGCGGGCGCCTTGGGCATTACGGGTGGTGATAATAATAATACTATTGTATATGTCGAGGTTGATGGGGCAAATCTGAGATTTATGACGGTGGCCTGCCCTTTTAATAATGATTCCTGGGCCATGACCGATTACTGGATACTAGGCCCCGATTCATTGGCGCCGTATGTTACAGATAGCAAACCATCGGGTACCGTAAACACCACGGAAGTGATAGTGCTGGTTGAGACGCAGGAAAACGCCTTTGTTCGCTGGAGCATGTCCGACCAATCTTATTATGAAATGGCCAATCAGTTTGTCACCGGAGAGGGCGCAAAAATCCATACAACAACTCTTTCTCTGGAAAATGACATGGCATATACCTTCTATGTGCGCGCGGTCGATGATTCAGGCAATGTGATGGATACAAGCCGTGTTATTACTTTTACCATTGACACACTCTGTTATACCGTTACATGGAAAGACCAGGGATATGACGATGGAAGCTGGTCAACGGGGACGGCTGAAATCGGCTATGGCGATGGGGACGAAAACACCGTGATACCTCATGTGGATGCGGCCTATTTCAGGAAAAGTTTTTTTATTGATGATGCGTCCGCCTTTTCGTCCTGTTCGCTAGGAGTAAAATATGATGATGGTGTTGTGGTCTATTTGAATGGATACGAGATCGCCCGCAGATCCATGCTTCCGGGTGAAGTGACGTACAGCACTTTTGCTTCCGGAGATCACGAGGGATCGGCATTCGCGGTCAACGACATCACCTCTTTTATATCGCATTTCCGGAATGGCGGGAATGTCATTGCGGCAGAGGTCCATCAGGTGAGCTCTACAAGCTCTGACCTGTCCTTTGATCTTGAACTCTATTCAGGTAATGATACGCTTGTTGCTCCACAGGAAGTGTGGTTTTATTCTGCCGATTATAATACGCCCGAAGACAAAAGCTCGTGCGGAGGAACAACCGGAGCGGGCATATCGGCCTCAACGCAGAATGATATGGCTGTAACAGTGGAACCAAACCCGTTTAATCCAGTTATGGTGATATCCATATTTATTGGGGCGGGTTTATCACCTGATCCAACAAATGGATTACCCGCCGCAACCAGCCCAACCTTGCGCATTTATAATGTGCAAGGCGTATGCGTACACAATGCGGGGACCTCGTTCCTGTACAATAAACGTACTGTGAATACCGCTTGTACGCACGCATACACCTGGAACGCCCGAAACATGCCATCCGGAACGTACATAATCCGCATATGCGTCAATGGAATTGTGTATACCAAGCGCGCGGTGCTGCTAAGATAATGTGTGGAGAAAACCGGGGGTTTTTTCGAACCAGGCGGTTTATTTCCCGGACGCTTTCAACACTGCGTGCGTATCCAGCCCTGGGAACGCGGCAAACAAGTCTTCCCTGGTTTTTTCAATATCCAGGTCCCTATAGTCCTTATGAAACGCTGTTGCCAGCGGCACGCAGAACTGCTGTTGCCTGCAGAATGGCAGAGCTGATTCCAGAAAGATCCTTGCTTCAGCCATTTTCTCTTCGCATGTGATGTTATCTGTTCCCCGTGACGTCTCTATGCCGAACAGTTCATAAAAAACAGAGTAAATGAAAATGTCGCGAAATAATAAAATGATCCGATCACATGTTTTTTTTACGGTTTCTTTGCCAGGCATTGAGGCCAAAGTGCTGAAGGCTGACGCGAAAAGGTCGTCAAACGCTGTGCCGTTCTTCAGCCATTCGCTCCTGCGCTTAGACAGCGGTTTTAAACACGCATACGCGGATTTCGCCCTTTCAAGTTCCTGCGCATACATCGCAGGGTCTGCTTCCGCTTCAAGCGCGCTGAGCGAGGCGGCAAGCTCCCGGTAGAAAATCTTCTGCAGCTCCTTGCTTATGGTCTGCGATTGCACACGCACGTTTTCTCCGGCCTCCCCTTTCCTCATAGCTTCAAGGATGGATGCGTGAATAGCGGGATAGGCCGTGTGATATCGCGGTGCAAGTTGTGTGGTGTATATGCTTTCAATTTTGTGCAAGTCCAGCGGTTTAGCGGCCCTGAGTTCTTCTATTTTTAAATAATGGTCTGCGGGATTGAATGTACCGGAAGTTTCTTTTGAGCATGATAGCGCCAGCGGGACAATAAACATAAAAAGAATTCCAAACAATATTCCCTTTATCCATTTCAGATCAACAAAAACAGTCCGTGTTTCCGCTATTGATGAAACGTTTCGTGATTTCATTATCCGTTCCTTTTCTTAATAAACACGAACAACCCTATGCCTGCGGCAACCAATATAAAATAAAGATACATCGGATACCTCTCGGAACCAAGGGATTTGACGCTGTTTTTATCCTGTCTCATGACGCGGCTTTTAAAAAACTCTTTCAGGGAAAGCAGGTCAAGTTCAGGGCCGCTCAGGATTCTGTCGGCATATAACAGTGCAGGAAGGGTGTGCTTACGGTCGCCCAGACGGGACTCGTACACGAGAAACCGCTCATAGTGTTCGGGAATATCAGTGTCATAGAAAGTAATGGAGAAGGTATAGGGCGCGAGCGACTTTTCAATTTCAGGAAGCAGCACGTTTTTAAGTAAATCACATTCGGCGCAGCCACTACTGCCGAAAATATGCAGTGGTATCCTGTTTTCGGTGAGGCCCGGCTGGGGTTGTTCTTTTCCCGGGGAAGGCGAAGAGGCGATAATGGAATGCGAGAAGAAGACGGTTCCCGCATTGTCTACCGCTTCTATGGTGAGCGCGGGATAGTTTGCCGTGATCCGCAGATGGTGAAAAACAGGTTCATACACCCGTACCGACGCTGATCGTTTGGCCTGATACCGGTCAAGGAGGGCGCCCCCGCCGCCGCTTATCATATAGGTTACGCCATTCCGCTGGGCATACGAAAAATAGTGCTGGCCGTTGATTACAAGGTCCACATTGCTTTTTTCAAACAGTGAAACAAGATGGTCTTTCATTGCCGGGCTGGTTTCGTCATCCGGAGGGAAAAGCGGGGCGTGAAAATAGACCAGTGTAAACGGGCAGCGTTTCCGTTCATCAGAGGCCAGCATGCGAGTCAGCCAGTTCCACTGATCGCTTGCGGGGCCGATATGTTTTGCATAATAGCTGTCGGTCATATTATTCTGCAGATCAAGGGCGATGCAGTATACCGGTCCCGCGGAGAAGGAATACCAGGTGGTATCTCCGGGAAGCGCGAACATATGCAGGATATCAGTCCGGTCGCCGTCACTGTTGCCCCGTACCGGATATAGCGGCGTGTTTTTTAAAAGCTCATGTTCGATGTGAAAAAACCGGTTCCACCCTTCGGGATCCTGCGTATTGACCACATCTCCGGTATGCAGGAGAAGATCGGGAGACGAATAATGACGTATGCTTTCCACGACCGACCGATGGTCAAGATCAAAACTTTCCTCGCCGCTGCGCGTATCACCATATACCGCGATGGTCACCGGCGTTTCCAATGCCGCGGATCCGGTAAAAAAATAGTACTCTCCTGGCGGCGATAGAAGTTCTGTACCATTGACTGAAACAGTATAATAATATTTCGTTTCCGGGTTAAGACCGGTGAAACGCGCTTTTACTAAGGATTCATGCGCCGTATAAACGGCTGTTTCAGCGTTGTCGGCCGTGCCGATTACCGTGCGCGAAACAGCATCGTTCGGCAGAGAGAAGCAGATAGCGGCGGACTCCTTGGTTATGGATTGGACAAAAGGCCTGATAAGAAATTCAGATGCGGCTTTGGGTCCGGCGACAAGGACGCATGCAAGGGCACTGGTTACAATGAAACGCTTCATGGTGTCCCGGATGCGCCTGTCAGAGAGGCAAGCTGTTCTCTGAAACGCTGTATATACGCTTCCCTATATCCTGTTGTTCTGCTGTGTATCATACCCTCCGGAGAGATGATAATGGTTACGGGTACGGCTGTTACCGCATACAGCGCCGCTGTCCGGCCTGAAATATCGGCAAGCACAGGATACGTGACGCCAAGACCATGTACCAGCGTTTCCAGATATCCTGCTTCCGCCGGATCAATGCATATTCCCGCAAACACCACTCCCTGTTTCGAGAATTCCCCATAGAGTTTTTCCAAATGGGGCATTTCTTCCATGCAGGGTGCGCAATGAGTAGACCAGAAATTCAGAAGCACGGCCTTTCCTTTGCAGCTGCTCAGATAAAATCTCCGGTCCTGCAGATCATTCAGAAGAAAATCAGGGGCCACTGTTTGTTCCCGGCGGCCGGCGCAGCCTATGCAGCCGGCGCAGATAGCAAAGACACTCATGATCTTAAAAAAGCTCATAGCGGCTATTTCTTTTTCCTTTTCTCGCGGAACGTGTACAGAACGGCCATGATGCCGTTAATGAGTACCGCGAACGCGGACATGCCTTTTATAAAATAAGAAACATGCGTTCCTATTGAACTGGAATTCGGGTTATACCCGGTTTTAATTTTAAGAATGCGGCCTTTGGAATGATTCATACTATGCCTTCAACAATAAAGAGATAATGAAAATAATACAACAAAAGGTATATTATACCCAGCGTAAACATACACGCCGCGGCAAGAGATACGCAAAGGCGTAAAACCGTGTTGTCTATTCCAGCAAAAAAAAGCGGAAACCGTTCTTTGATCAGCGTTGAGGAAAACGCCAGTACGGGTATTGCCGCGAGGGTAAAGTTCTTTGCTTGCATGAGAAAGTCTTTCCAGATCAAAAAGGGCAGCGCTGCTGCCACAGCGTAAACCGCAAGAAAAGCGAGGAACCGCGTACATAGAGCGGCAGCCGCGGGACGGGGCTTTATACAAAGTGACGCGAGCATGACGGCAAGGGTGAATATCAGGAAAACTATTCTGACAACTTCTCTACGGGCATTTCGTATGCACCTGCTGATTTTTATTTCCAGGGCCGCCCGGTCCTGGCCGGCGTAAGACCTGAGCAATATATACTGCTGTCGCGCTTCTGTATATCTGCTGTCGCGATAATACAGGTCTGCTGCGGCCATTCCTCCGCGCCACGCGGTCTCCGCATTGCTGTCTTTGGCCAGGCGGAGAAAGCAGGAAAGCGCTTTCTCAGAATGCGCCGGAGCATAGACATTACCAAGCCAGAAAAGAATGTCCTTTTCAAGGGAGGTCCCCGGATATTTCGATAAAAGTTCCTCTACTTCACGGGCAGACTCCTCACTATTTATCTGAAAACGGGAAAGCCGGGCGCGCTCAAACACTTTAAGCGGTTCAAATCCGTGGTCAGCATGAGTGCTGATATAAGATATCCTGAACCTGGCGGTACGGACCTTGCTGCTTTCTGGAAACCGGTCCACCAGTTCCTGATAGGAAGAAACCGCATTGGGATAATCAAAGAGATAATGATCGTATATATAGGCTACCTGGTATAACGCATCGTCGATACGCGAAGTAGCGGTATCGTTCTCCATGAACCGCCGATACCACCTGATGCTTTCATGGTATTTCCGGTCTTCAAGAAGACGGCGGCAATAGACGCAGCTTTTCTTATAATCGAGGCTTCCCCGGCGCACAGTAAGTTCGGCAGGGTTGTTGGATGCAGTGTTAATCAATGATGCGATAATTTCAGGACCCTGCACTTCAAACAGCAACGCTGTCCCGGCGGTATGCACCGTTATTGCCTGGTCTGTTGTATCAATCCCCAATGGGGCTTTTTTATCAAGGACAATCAAGGCCGTATTGCTGTCAGCGGATTCGGGCAACTGTGTGGCAGCCAGCAAAAAACGATTTTCACTTTTTGAGTCGATTATTGTATCTGAAGAAAATGTGCTGTTTCCCCAGGTAAAGGCAAACGTTCCATAATAAAAGGCGGTTCCGGTATGGAGGTCCGCATATTTTTTTATGATTTCACGGCAGACGTGTGAATCGGCGCTAGTAATAATGACAAAATCGGGATATGCCTGTTGCAGGGTTTTCTCATATGTCTCAATAAGCGCGAACCTGAAAGACGATGTGGCTCCCGGAGCAGTGCGGAAACGGTATGTATGATCAGGACCACTGTTGATCCGGTAGGTATGCACTTTATCGGGAAGCAGGCCTGATATGGTTATGTGATGAAACGTTGTCCGGGTTTCTTCGGTTATGGTCCGTTCGGTCTCGCCTTCCGCGGCATACAACAGCATACCCCGGATCGCGTTTGCCGTGCTCCATTCTATGCTGGCGGAAAAGCGGTCGATGACGGTGAGTTCAGGCAGCGTACCCCCGTGCCTTTGCGGTCCGCAGACAAGCAGAAGAAAACAGGCCAAAAGCGGCAGGAATCGCATATCAGCGTCTCTGTTCACGATAATAGTCTCCCATGGGCGTTTTGCTGCGCATCTCTTCTGAAAAGTTCTTGCGTATAAAAACCCGAAGATCGGAATTTTTGCTTTTAAAGAAAAAATCCGGGTTTGCTTTAATCACTTTATCCAGGTCGTTCATCAGCAGCGATTCAATTTCGCCTGAGTAGAGGTAGCGGCTCTTGAGGATGATGCCGTCATTATACAGGTATTCGTTATAGAAACTGGCGACGGTAAAATGCCCCCATAGTACAGCGGTGAAAACCAGCAGCGCCGCACTTCCGGTAAGCCGGGAGCGGGATTTGTTCGTGGCGCTGCAGAGCGTGGCGAACAGAAGCGGTGCCAGGCCAATACAGAATATTTTTATCAGGAGGATTCGCGGAACAACATCAAGAAAGCTCAGCGGGACTACCGGATCGGTGAAGCGCAAGGCGAACGACTCCTGCTTGAGCAGTTCGCCGATTGTCCGCTTAAAAAGTATCAGGTCGGCCAAGAACAGCACTATGCCGAACAGTAGTAGCGCTAGGGCGAATAGGGAGAAGCGTTTGAACAGAAAGGCTGTATCAATGCCACCCCCGCTCCGTATGCGCCGTAAAAGAAAAAATCCCAGAAACAGGTAGGATGCGTAAAATAAATACAGTATGGTAGTGCGTTTGATATGGCTGTCTCCGATAGTAAGCCGGTATCCGATTGGCGTAGTCTTGCGCAGGGACGGGTCGGTCTGCAGGACTTTCAAATACCATCGTTTCATTTTCGGATAATTTTTAAGATCAAAATAGACATCGCCCAGCCGTTTCATCGCTTCCATTCGGAGAGAGGAATGCGGATGGGCGGTGAGATCGGCGATGAGGGCTGATACATACCGCTCTTTTTCCACACTGTCCTTCCGGTAGAACTTTTCCTTTAACAGGGCGTCAATGCTCATATCGCTTTCGATATAGCGGTCAACCGTTTCGGCTGAATCATACGACCCTTCGCATCCCCGTAAAGAAGCTGCTTTGAAAATGCGAAGCGCTTCATGGGGCCTGCTGAGCCGTCGGAAGGCGAGGCTTGCCGCTTCGTTTAAACAGGCGCATTCGGTTTTAGAGGACGTACCAGCGCTGGCCGACGCATACAGAAGACTAAAGACAAATACAAGGGGATAGGAGTGCCGGGCGCGGGCCTGTTCCAGCAGCGTCTTTATGGAATCGGCTGGAATATCGCTCACAATGGCGGTACTATCGCTGATGACCGGATCTATGAGAGCAATAAAAGCGCCGGTATGAAAATATTTGTATGGGTTTTCCAGAGCAGTGCGCAGTTCCTTTTGAAAAGAAAACACGTCTTTCGCGGTCCCCTGGCTGAGGGCTGAAAAAGGCTGAGCGTATACCCCGCAGAAAAGGCACGCGGCAATTGCCGCGGCGTTTGGAAGACTCATGGGGTTTTATCTTTCTTCTTTTTTAAAAGCGCGATCACGGCGAGAACCGCGCTTAAAGCTATAAAGGCATAGGGAAAACTGTATACAACGCTGCCGATACTGCTTGAGTTGGGATTATATCCTCTTTTAATTTTTAAGACGCCTTCAGGCAGAATGACTGGTTTATTCATTTAAGGGCTCCTTTACAGCACATATAATCGTATACGAACGGACATTCAGGGTCGGGCGAGGAGAAATCATGGTTATAATATAATGCCACTGCCCGGCATCCACCCCTGCAGATGGTTAGATAGGTGCACGACGCGCAGGGTTCGGGAGGGTTTTGTGTCCATCGTCTGAATCGTGAAAGGTGCGCTGAGGTGTGCCAGTGTGTTTTAAGGGATAAAGCGCTTTCGGCGTCATTGTTTGAAATAAAAGAACAGGCGGAAAAAACACCGCTGCTTCGTATTCCCAAAAGCATGTTTCCTCCGTCACAGCCAGCCACCGCCCATTTCTCCAGTTCTTCAAGAGGAGGGTGATGGTACATCATTGCCGGAATAAAGGAACAGTCAATTTTAATTTCCACAGGCAGGGATGCGGCGATTTCCTGGATACGCGGATAAAAAGAACGGATCATCTCCTGGCTGAGCGCGAAATCCGGGTACCGGTCTTTTCCTCTGCCCGAGGGCTTGTATTTAAGGAATTCAATTTCCGCCAGTCCGCGGGTGCAGGCGTATTCCGCTATATCTTTGATATGGGAATAATTTTTCACAGATACAACACAATTTATACCTGCCGCAATGCCAGCGGCGCGGAGTTTCCGCAACGCCTGGTCTGCCCGCTCAAAGCTCCCGGCTCTTCCGTTTACTCCATAGTGGCTTTCCAGCCCGTCCAGGGACACATTTACCTGACCCATCATTCTGCATATGCCGATTTCGCGGTCACCCATTCGCTGTCCATTGGTGGTAAGATTTGGGACCAGGCCGATTTCGCGGCAGTAGGCGGCAATGTCCTCAAAGTCCGGCCGTTCAAAAGCCTCCCCACCCCCTAACGCCACATGAAAGACGCCCATGGCACGCAAGGTATCAAGAACGGCCTTTACCTCTTCAAGGGAAAGATCAACGGCAGTCTCTCCGCAAGAATCCATGTAGCACCCCGCACATCCGCTGCTGCACTTTTCTGTTATTGAGAAATGCGCTTCAGTGGGGGCCGAAAGATACCCTGGGTCATCTGTATGCCATAAAGGACTTTCTTCGTAGCCGGCGTCTCTGAGAAATGTGCGATCAACCCATGCAAGAAAAGGCGGGTCGGTTGAAGAAAGTATTCCTCCGAAAGATTCGTAGCGGACACGATGGCGAGACAGGCCCACGCTTTCCATATTCCGCATGTAAATTCGTCCTCTTCTTTAAAAAAATAACCCTCCTGGACCACGATAACAAGGGAAAAAAAGCCAGTTCAGTAAGAACATATACATACAACGATTGGTTAAAATCATATACTTATTGTCATTTTTTTCAATGCATTGAAACATGTATTTTACCCGTATGCCATATCTGCGGGTCCTCGGTATTCCTCTTTTTGCGCTTACACTCTGCGCCGCACCCCGATTCATTAAACCCGCACCGTTTTCCGTGGTTACAGGCGACCGGGTCAGGCTTGAGGTGGATATCGATACCCTGAAGGCCGATTCCGTGGTCTTTTATTATCGCATGGCCGAAACAAAAAATTTCAATACATTCAACGCGCAGAGCAGCCCTTTTTTACGGATCGGCCCGGTTGCTGTTCCACCCTACGAATTTGCCTGGGACTGCCACGGCATACCCGACCAATACCTTAAACAAAAGTGGCTTATGGCGGTCATTTTTTTGCAGGGGTCTGGGACAGACACGGTTTTTCCCGAATCATCACGCCCCCTCTTTTTTGACCGGAACCAGGAATATAAAACCATTGCCCTAAACGTCCCGTATCTGAAAAAAAATATTCGCATAGACGGCGTACTCGATGAGTGGCGGCAACTGGCGCCGGTACTGACGCTCTCAACCGACAACCTGATATCGCTCTGGTCTTTCTGGAACGAAACCGGGCTTTACTTCGCAAGCATGGTCCACGACCGCCACCTCACGGCAATCTCACCGCGGCTGCCGCTTTCAGAAGAATTCGAAGGGTCGGCGACACGGATTATTCCGCTGTGGTACGACGATAACATTGAACTGTGTTTTGACCGGGTCCACGACCGGAACGTATATCGCGACACCGGTGACTGCGAGATAATCATATCTGTGGATTCGACCCAGGGGAATGTTTTCGATTACCAAAACGGGCAGGTGTATATCTGGGGAACAGGTGTCCGGAAAGCGGTTCAAATACTCGGGACCGTGAACAACTATTCAGACCGGGATTCCGGATATACCGTTGAGTTGTTCATTCCCTGGACCGAATTGCGCATGCCAATTCCCCGAAACAATGATACTATTGGGTTTGATTTTTTCAATGGAAACTGGGAACGCGAAGACGGCAAATGCATACGGACCACCTGGAGCGGCGTTTCAATTGCGGCCAACGATTTTCCCTCTGAATGGGGAAACTTGGTTTTCGTCAGAAACCACAACCGACCATGCATGCTTGTACTCCTCATCTGCGCGGGTATCGTCCTTTTTGCGTTTATAGTAATACTGCGGAAGGTCCGTAGCGCACCCAAGATGCACCCGATCGGAGACCCCCTGGATGCGGTATTGCTGCACATTAAAGAAAACCTCGGAAACGCTGATTTGCGCATTGAGGATGCAGCCAGGATTATTGCGGTTAACAAGGGAAAGTTCTCCATACTCTTCAACCAGAAAACCGGCATGACCTTTCCCCAATACCTCAACACGGAACGGATTACGCTGGCCCAATGCCTTCTTTCCGGTACAGAAAAGTCCATAACGGAAATATCCATGGAAGCTGGGTATAATTCCCTGGAACACTTCTCCACGGTATTTAAAAAGGCCGTTGGAACAACCCCCTCTGACTATCGGAAGAAGGAAAAAAGCCTATCTTAGGATTTTCCCGGCGAATTCACAGTATAAAAATGTGAATTCTCAAGCTTTTCACCATGGATTATGATAATTTGTTTGAAGAGGTAAGGAGGTACTATGCTGAAGAAAATATGTATTATTTTTTGCATAACTGTTTTCGCGGCAACCGGTTATGCTGAAAAAATTCGTTGTATTATTGAAACCGATGCTGGTGGCGACCCTGATGATGAAGCTTCTCTGGTACGCTGGTTCTTGTATGCCAATGAATGGGACATTGAGGGCATTATTGCCACGCGGCCTGTTACCCGGTCGGACAATCCCAATCCGCTACCAACCGGTCTGGCGATTGTGCAAAGCTATGTGAACGCCTACGGAGAGGTGTACGATTCACTGAAACAGCATAAGGCGGATTTTCCCGCTAAACAGTTTCTCTGGGACCGTACCGTTGCCGGATACAATACTGTTGACGACGGCGTTAATCTGATCATAGCGGCCGTGGATAAGGCTGACCCGCGTCCCGTGTGGTTCTCCAACTGGGGTGCGGACGACGGAACAAAATCCAGCTTGTGGCGCGCACTCGACAAGGTCCTTGCGGAACGCGGTCAGGCCGGATATGAAGCGTTCAAGAACAAAATCAGGATAAACGGCGATCCCAAATTCGGGGCCCATGATACTTCAATAATACCGCTCTGGCGAATTCTAACATACACAAAATGCGGGACCTATCCGTGCGAAGCGTTCGGCTCCAGATGGTATCACCGGTTCGAGCCGCTTACCTATAACGCGGGCGGGTTCAATATTACCGCGGATGTCCTGACGAACCATGGTCCTCTTGGTGCGTTATATACGATCCAGAAGGAGGGAGACACGCATGAATTTCTGCTGGTCATTCCCAACGGACTGTGCGAGCCCATGCGCCCGCAATGGGGAGGATGGGCAGGACGGTACAGTGCCACTGACAATGGACCCTATGCGAGGGGTCCTCAATATACGTGGCCGGACCAGCAGGACGCCTGGCAGGGGAGCACCAACCGCGACAACACGCTCAAACGCTGGGCAGTCCATTTGCAGAACGATTTCAAGGCGCGCATGGACTGGTGCGTAAAAGGATTTTCCCAAGCCAATCATGAACCCGTTCCCGTGGTGAACGGCAGTGATGACCTTACCCATCTGACCATTGAGGCTTCTCCGGGAAGCACGGTGCCGCTCAGCGCCGCAGGCTCCAGCGATCCTGACGGCAATGCGCTATCGTACGTTTGGGAGTACTACCGGGAAGCCGGGACATACAATGGCCTGGTCCATATAGCGGATTCAACCGCGCAGACGGCGAATGTACTCGTACCGTCAGATATTGACGATACTGACACAATCCACGTGGTGCTCATCGTGACAGACAACGGCAGTCCTGCCCTGACGCGGTATCGCCGAGTACTTATTGTCAAGCAGTCTCATACCCGCGCCGCACCAGCGCCCGCCTCGCCGGAATGGGATTGTCCCATTATGGAAGCATGCCCCAATCCCCTTAATCCAAGCACAAGAATAACGATACACGGGCGGGTGATTGCAGGTGAAGAGATGATAGAAATAAATATTTTGAACATACATGGGAAGCGTCTCCAGAAGCTGTCAGCTGCTCGCCTCGCTTCGCGGGCCAACTGCCAGTTGCCAACGTGTATTACCTGGGACGCATCTCATCTTCCCTCGGGCATGTACATTGCCAGAGCGCAAATAGGCGCTCAGACCATGGAAAAACGTCTGATATTGATGAAATAAGTTAAAATATATGCGGTCGCGCTAAAGCCCATTGGCTTCAAAAGCCTCGATAAGAAGGGTTGTATCGCTCTTAGGCAAAGAAGAGTGGCTGTATCGCTGAAGCATGTCCATTCCCTTGCGCAAATCAAACGTCTCCTGGTCCATTGACGCGAACATGCTGCTGCGCGAAAGCCGGGCGCACAGATATTCCTGTTCACTCTGACCGGGTGTGGGCACCAGCAGCGCCTTTTTCTTCAGCGAAACCAGATCCATGATTGTCGTGTATCCGCCTCTGCACACAATAGCGTTCGCTCCCCTGATAAAACGTTCAATGTCCGCTGATGGCAAGTGGGCAAAAACCTGGATATTGTGCGGATACTTCTCAGCCAGAATTGTATTTGGACGGCCGAGCAAAACAATTGCCGCGCCTGAAAAAGCCCGTAAATGCGACAGCACTTTCCGCTCAAACATGGTCCGCTGGGGTTCGGGTCCGGAAAGCATGACCAGAAGGTCGATCCGTTCACCATCACCGATAGCAGGGGCTTGGGTCCCAAAACGCGAAAGCACGCCGATGAAACGGCGATGGTTTGGCGCTGGATATTTTTGCGTAAGGTCTCCGGTAAGGTTATCCTGACCCGGAACATCCGGGACCCATACTTCATGGAACCTGTTGGCCGCATACCGCAGGCTGCGGGCAACCAAGGCCTCGAAAAAGCCAAACCCATTGGGCATTTTTACGCACAACTGGTGCGTAAGGTAAATTGACCTAGCCTTGGCCGAATAACAGCCGAACCGCTGGTCGGAAATAACAACATCAATGCGGTGTTTTTCGATCAATGCCTCAAGTTCGCGATGCTCCTGCCGCGATTTTCTCAGAACGCGCAATACCATGGCAGGGAATTTCAGCGCCATGCCAAAAGGCGTGGCCGCGTACGTCATATTGTAACGCACCAGGGAAAACGAGGCAAGTCCGGGAAAGGTCTCGCTGAGAAGACCAGTGTCGCCGGCAACCATTACTTCGTGGCCGCGCGAGAGCAGCAGCCGGATTATGGGTATGCACCGGGTGGCATGGCCCAGCCCCCAATCCAGGGGCGCGACCAGAATTCGCTTTGCAGTCGGAGAAGCCATGTTTCTCAAATATAATTTTTCCTACAGTCCCAGGGCTTAAATACCTGCCACGCCGCCTTTTTTACTTGTTTTCCCCGGCAGGAAGGGCTATTTTTAAAATGGATTTAAGGGGGAAAATTGGGGAAAATTGCAGCAGTAATGGTCACAAGCGCTTGTGCGTTCGCTAGCGCCCAAGTATCCTGGCCTCCGGCATCCTGCGGATGCGCCGAATGGCACCAGGAACATGTTGAATCCTACGCGCCATGCGCGGAGAACAGCATCGTGCGCGTCACGCGGTTTGGCGGCAATGGGTCCATCAGTTTCATGCAGTTCCTCAACCAGCTCAACAAGGACGACAGTACAACCTACGTGATCGCCGCGGACACTGCCCCGTACATACTTGGCTGCCGGAACATCACGATTGGCGGCAGCACCGAACCGCGGCGCTGCATCATGGTACGCGGCGAAACCGGCCGCCGGGAAGACGTTGTTTTGGCCGGACTCGACCCAAGGACCAGCCCAAACTTCTGGAAGTCAAGTGAATACGGTGGCCCCAGCCCGTGCGGCATCGCGTCGTTCATCCAGACGCAGGATGTGCAGCATTTTGTCATTGCCGACCTCACCATACGCAATTTCCCCGGTAAAATGATCAAGATCGACGGCAATACAGGGTACTCGGGGCGGAATATCATCATGCACAACATTGAACTGCACGACTGCGGCAGCCAGATGGTAAAAGTGGCGGCAGGCACAGGGATCAGCAGTAGGGACTGCATTGTCGAATGCAGCTACCTGCATTATACCGACGCGCTTTTCGCGGAAAGCACGTATGAAACACAGGGTGTGGATGTCCACAAGGGCGTCAATTGGATCATCAGGTACAACCTCTTCAGGAACTTCAGGCAGGGTGGCAGCGGCAATTCAGACGCAATCCTTATGTGGGACCATACCGACTCAGTGCTGACCGAAGGCAATCTGATAATCAATTGCAATATGGGAGCGCGCATGGCCATCATGGGTTCGGGCGGCAATTTCATGTGGGCGTTGAATAATATCGTCGTTGCCGACGACCCTGATCCGCGGTTCAGATACAATGTCAGTTTTGAGATCGGCAGCAGCGTGACCAATGGATGGATATATCACAACACCATATGGAACCCGGAGGGTGATGGCTCTCTGGGCACATGTTTCAACCAGGTTCCCGCACGGAACAATGTGTATTTTGGGGGAGCGTTTTCCAGCGGGTGCTATGACGCTGATAATGTGCGGGTGCAGGCCCCGTCCGCGTTCAACAGCGTTTCTGATGTCTATGATTTTCATCCCACGCGTGATTTTCAGGTACCGAGCATTGCTGAAGCAGTCTATGACCTTGAAGGCCGGACGCGGCCCGCCCTAGCAACCGCAGGCGCGTACCAGTTCTCTCCGGATGCTGTTGAAGAAGCAATTACAGGGCGGGAAACGGAACTGGCGGTCTCCCCAAACCCATGTAACGCCAGTATGACCGTTTCACTATCGAATTGCGAATCCAATGCTCAAGTGAAGTTATCAAACCTACGGGGACAAGTGATCAAATGCGCAGCATTAAAACCTCGGAATACTATTGTGTGGGATGCGCGAGACATATCTCCAGGCGTATACATTCTGAATTGTCTTGCCAAGGGGAAACGGTTTTCCAAAAAGGTCGCGCTGGTCAGATAATCCTGCTCAAAGTTGCAGTGTTTTCCGTGATTCAATTAGGCAATTACGGGAAGAGCTGGCACAGTATCTTTATCATCGATTATTTTCTCTCTCATGTCATTCTCTAAAAATTTCATCTGGGGCGTTGCAGCAGCCTCGTACCAGATAGAAGGCGCCGCAAACGAGGATGGCAAAGGCCTCTCGGTCTGGGACGCGTTCTGCAAAAAACCAGGGAAAATCTACAAGGGCCATACCGGTGACATTGCCTGCGACCATTACCACCGCTATAAAGAAGATATTGCGCTTATGAAGGAGATCGGCATACAGGCATATCGCCTTTCCCTTTCCTGGCCCCGTATTTTATCCGAAGGCATTGGCAAAGTCAATACCAAGGGAATTGATTTCTACAAACGCCTTATTGATGAACTCCGTGCAGCGGGTATCACGCCCTATGTTACGCTTTTCCACTGGGACTATCCGCTCGATCTTTATGCCAAAGGCGGATGGCTCAGAAAAGAGTCGTCAGACTGGTTTGCTGAATACGCAACCACAGTTGCCAAACAGCTGGGAGACCATGTCTCAAACTGGATGACCTTTAACGAACCAGCGGTCTTTACCTGCATCGGCCATCAGATCGGAGAGCATGCGCCCGGCGACAAACTTGAATTCCCCCAATTGTTTACCATAATACACAATGTGAATCTCTCGCACGGCAAGGCAGTGCAGGCGCTCCGTGCGCACGCGCAAAAGAGCAGCATTGGCAGCGCGCTTGCCATGGAATTCAGGGTCCCGTACAACGAAGACCCTGCAACACTCAAGGCCATGAATGGCAATTTTGGCGTTGATACGCTTACCAACATCTTCAGCCACCATTACTGGGCAGCTCCCATAGTTAAAGGCGCCTATCCTGAGCAGCTCTGGAGTACCATGAAGCTGGAGGCGTTGCGGCCTTCTGCCGATGAAATGAAAACCATTGCACAGCCCATAGATTTTCTCGGGCTGAATATTTACAGCGCTGAACCGACCACTCTAAATAGCAAAGGCGAGCTGGAAGAGACGCGTGTTCCCGCAGGCCATCCTCTCACCGGCATAGACTGGCTCGTTCTTCCCTCAGCACTGTATTATGGCCCCAAGTTTATTTACGACACCTACAAATTGCCCATCTATATCACTGAAAATGGCATGTCAAACCGGGACATTGTTTCTCTGGATGGCAAGGTGCACGATCCGCAGCGCATTGACTTCCTTACCCGCTATTTGAAGGAGCTTAAACGCGCCCAAAAGGATGGTGCTGAAATTCTTGGGTATTTCCAATGGTCTGTGATGGATAATTTTGAGTGGGCAAAAGGATACAAGGAACGGTTTGGCCTTATTTTTGTCGATTATTGTACCCAGAAACGGATCCTCAAGGATTCAGCGCACTGGTACCGGACGGTTATTGAACAAAACGGCGCAAACCTGTAGTATTACCAACCGCTAAGAATCGCGCACAACCTGTCTTTATTCAACATTGAACGAATAAACAGTGCTCTGATCGCTTCCCCATGTTTCATGAAGCGTGAATCGAACACCCTGAATATTTTTTTGTATGGGAACACGCACTAGTCGCTGGTAATTATTCTCCACTCGGGTTATCACAGTCCATGTTCCATTAAAAAGCCCTTCAAGGGTGTATGACTTGGTCATTTCCGGAGGAACGCTGGTAAGCTGCTCATCGCCCTGATGATAGCTGAGCGCATTGAGCCTGTGGAGCGCACTGTCCAGAAGCATGGTCGCCTGCTCCACGCTATGCTCTTGGGAAAAAGTAAGTGTCAGTGACTCGCCCGGCCTGCAGGACCAGCCATGCTGCTCCTGACCCACTGGCCGGTTTATCCCGTCACGAACACTCTCACCACTGCCCGATGAGGACTCGATGACCGCATCTTTAGTGAGTTGCGAGAATTCCTGTTTTACCCATGGTAAATAACAATCGTCCCGAATAAGAACCTGCTGCAATTCCCTGATCCGGCCCAGAATGTCGCGCGGTGTCTGTGAGGACTTTGCCGCAAGTGCCGCGGCCGTGCCCGCTGCCTGGCCCATGGAACAGCCTGTGCCCATGACGCGGGTTGCGCTCATGGCCAAATGCGTACAACTCACGTTCCTGCCCGCAAACATGAGATTGGAAATATTTTTAGAATACAGACACCTGTAGGGAATCCCGAATGGACTGGGCGCGGAATGGAAAATTGTGGCAGGGTTGCTCAGTTTCACAGCGCAAAACCCGGCCGGATGGTGGTCGTCCATTGGCCAGCCGCCATAGGCAACCAGGTCGTCAAAACGGCCCTCAGCCTCAACATCGTTCTGATTGAGTATATGATCGCCAATGTATCGCCTGTTCTCGCGCTTTGCAGGCAGAAACTGGACCCAGTCAAGGGCCCAATTGTCAGCTCCGTGATCCCCGCGATTTTTAATATGATCCCATAGTCCAAAAACAATGCGCAGTAGCTCATGCCGAAGTTTTTCCGTATCCCGGATAGTATCAGCCTCACCGCCCAATTCCACCCACCAATAACCCATCTCAAACCAGCCATGCCCTTTGGCGCCATAGGGCAACTCATCGTCCTTTTCAAAGGTATAGGCCCACGCATAAGGCTTAAACACCTGGGCCGTATCATATTTTCTGCTGTGAAAAAGGCAGGTCATGCCCATGGTCTTTTCATCGGCCTTCTCTGGCGCGACTGACTCGTTGAATTCATTATTACCTTCTCTCCCCTGCCGGTACATGGCCCCGGATAATGACGCAAGAACACTGTCGCCTGAGCAATCGATAAATATCTTTGCTGAAATTTCATGATGGGTATAGGTATTGAGCTGCCAGCCGGTAACGGATTTTATCGTGATCCCCTCCATGCCTGCATTGACACAACTGCAATTGAACAGGGTCGTGAGATTGGGCTGGAGCATGGCCTTTTCATAAAGCACCGTGTCCCAGATTGAAAAGTTCCTGTTGGGATTGCGGTACAGGTTTTCAAGGCGTATCTCTTCTAATATTCCGGTTTCGCGCATGTTAATAATATCGCCTTGCCTGTCCGCACCGCAGATATGAATGCGCATTTCGCTTGAAGCATTACCGCCAAGGACCGGCCTGTCGTGCATAAGCACTGTAACAGCACCGTTCCGCGCAGCGGCAATTGCCGCGCACAAGCCGGCCATGCCGCCGCCGATAACGCAGACATCGGCCGTATGTTTCTGTATATTCATCAAAGCTTTCTCCTTTTGCGGTCCTGTTCCGCTTTAACAATATCTTCTTCGCTGAGTATACAGCCCTGCGTGCAAAGTTGTTTTTTTAGTTCCGATATATCAAGGACCCTTGGACTGGCGTTATATTTCAATGAAAGCGCCGCCGCAGTTCCCGCAGCCTCGCCCATGCCCATGCACGGCACCATGACCCGTATGGAACCTAGCGCAATATGAGTACAACTTACACACCTGCCGGCAGTCAGGATATTCTCCGCCTCCCGGGGAATAAGCGAACGATAGGGAATCTGGTACTTGAATCCTTTGGGCGGATTCCATGTAGTCGGATCCATACCCGGACCATCGATGCGGTGAATATCCACAAAAAAAGAACTATAGCAGATCCCATCTTCAAATTCCCGCTGGTTTTTTATGTCGTCTTCCGTAAGGACATAGTCCCCCATAATTCGCCGCGATTCCCGGACGCCAATAGTACAGGGTGTTGAAACCATGTGACAGTGCGCCATGCCAGGTATGTATTTTTTATATACCTCAATGGTTTCAAAGGCCTGCTTTCGTCCTTCAATAGTGGCCCGTGTAAGATCCTCCGCCCTGGTGGAATCAATATGGATAATATGCGTAAAATTAACTCCCACCTGGTCTGGACGCGTTGGAGTCCACCACCATCCCATGTTTCCCGTCTGGAACGGCCGCATGTCCCCCTTGGCTGCTGCCTCAGCATATACGCGTTCAAGTTTCCACGGATTTTTATCATCAGGATATTTTTTGCGGTATTCCTCCCGATATTTTTCCACCCGCTTCCAATCAACACCGCCCATGGTAAACATCAAGGTCACGGGTTGGCATTTGCCGTCTGAAGGCCTGCCCGTTTCATTCGGGCATCCCGCATGAAAAGCGGCATCGCCATCCCCGGTGCAGTCAATGATCCGTTTTGCACGAATCACCCGGCGGCCGTTCTTGTTCTGGACAACGGCGCCGGTGACAATACCATGTTCAACAACAGCATCACAGAAAAAAGTGTGATACAGCAGATTAACATTTGACTCTTCCGCCATCCGTTCAAGGATCAGCTTGAGTCCTTCAACTTCAAACCAAGTCCCGTAAGAATCATAATTTCCGAAACCGTTTTGCGCGATTCGCTGCCCGATCTCATGGGCGATACCGCCCGCGATTCTACGTCCTGTATCGTTTTCATCGAACCGGGAGATATGACCGTGGCCGCCTGCGGTGGCTACGCCGCCAAGACAGTTGAACTGTTCCACAATCAACGTCTGCGCACCATTGCGAGACGCGGCAAGCCCAGCGGCCGTGCCTGCTGGCCCGCCTCCAACCACAAGAACATCCGTTTCATAGAAAACCGGAAATCCTTTTACTTGTTCAAGAGTCATCATAAGTTTTTTTCCAGCCTTTCTGTTATTTCCTTTGCAATGTTTTTCAGTATTTTCAGATACGTATTCTGTTCGTTGTTTTTCATTCTGCCGGAAAGTGCAATGGCACCCACCAGAGGCATTCCCACTGCCACTGCCATGCTGGTCTCTTTTGTATCATCGCGGTACACCAAACCATAACCCTGTTCCCGGGTCTTTTGCACTTCCTTGAAAAAAAGTGCCTGCGAATTCTCGTACCCTGGGATGACTTTGCCCGCATATAATGACTTCACCTCTTCCATTTCCATACCCGCAAGCGTGACCATGCCTATGCTTGACTGCGACGCAGGAAACAGCCCCAGGCTGCCAATGGCCTGTGCAGCGCTGGTGCCGGGTGTGCGGAAATAGAGATAACTCACCTGGTCGCGCCAGAGCACACCCAGCGCCACGATAAGGTTGAGCTGTGATAGCTTTTCCAGAGGATCAAAAGCGGTCTTTAAAAGCCCTGAACCATGGAGCGCCTGGGAGGCAAGCACATGAATTCCCGGGCCAGTGATATATTTGCGTCCCGGATTCTGGCGGGCCAGGCCAATATGCGCCAGGGTTTTAAGCAGCCTGTTGACTTTGGTAAGCTCGATGCCTGTCTCCCTGGCCAGTTCGCGGCACCCGACCGGCGCGTCGCGCATGGCAAGTGCCTGGATAACAGTAAGGCCGTCGATGAGGCTCTGGTTGGGTTGTGCCGGAAGCATTTGTTGCTAATATAGCAACATTACAAAGGAAAGTCAATACTTTTTTTCAGTGGCCTATTTTCTGAGGGTGACCATTCTCGAAACGCTGTTTCCGCCCTGTACCATGCGGGCGATATACGTGCCGGATGGGTTGTCTCCCGCATTCCAGACAGCCGTATTATTTTCCAGCCGCAGCGTCGCAATGTATCGGCCCGCGATATCGCACATTTCAACACGCGCGGGAAGATTACTTTGGATCCTTGTAACAATTGTGACCTCAGGATTGAATGGATTGGGAAAGATATGGATGGCGGGTGTTTCTGAAGATATTGCGCCAAAACCCTGCGGCGTGCCAGGCGCGGTTGAGTTGGCATCAGCCTGCACCAGGTATTCCAGGGCCGTGTTCAGCGGATGGGGCGGGCCGGCCGGATACTGGTCAAGTTTGGTGTCGTTCCACGACATCACTATGCCCATGCTGGGAATAAAGCACATGCCGCGCTTACCGTTGGCATGGCCCAGGCAGGCAGCGACATCATCAGGCGCGTCAGGCCACACCTTATAGCCGTTTCTATCGGTCCCATTGAGCCACCAGAGCCAGGAATAACTACCATTGTGGTCTGTCTGATTGTCAGGAATGGTCCCGGAACCGATGGTCCGCCGGTCCGAACACATGGATGCGGCCTGTCCGGTGGTCCGCGGAATGGAATTCGGAAGCGGTTCGGTCACGGCCTTTACGGCATTGGCCTCGCTCATGATCTGCGTTCCGTTCCAGTTGCCCTTGTTGAGATAAAGAAGTCCGAACCTGGCAAAGTCGCGCACTGAAACGCCCACCCTGCCCGGACGATCACCAGTGCCGAACGCCATCATCGTGGGGTTGTCCTGACACTGCATGATATCAGTGAGAAGGGGGTGTAATACGGTGGCGTCAACGGTACTATACGTAGCGCCATAAACATGCGTAAAGAGTATGTCCCAGAACAAGGCCATCTGCCAGTCGTTATAATCAAAGGCCGTGCCGGGCGCCTCATGTACGCCGTAGCATGAAATCTGGTTGGCCATGTGCCGGAAGGTTATGTTCCGGTCCTTGTACCCCAGGGACGCGTTCAGATCATTGAGGCAGGACCAGTAGTTAACGACCTTTTCATCAACGCTGGAAAGTTTTCCGTCCTCCACGGCCTTGAACAGGAAAGTGCTGAACCACGGTTTACAGGCCGAGGCGACATCGGTCCGCTGCGACTGGTTTCCCCAGGTATAGACCATGTACCCGTTGCGGACAATGCAGCCCCTGCCGCCCAAATAGTTTTGGATTTGGACTAGCTTCAGAGAGTCGAGGCCCGCGTCGATCGGACGCCTGGATTGCCACGCGCTTCCAGGGAAAACGCCCGCGCACAAGGCGGCCTGAGACAGGACCAGAACCAGAATAATGAGGATGGTTTTCATGTGCAACTCCTTGCGTTACCGGATTAACGATATCTTCTTTGCGAACACAGTCCCGCCATAAGTAACTTTTATAAAATAAATTCCCGAGGGTACATTCGACGCGTTCCACGATACCGTATCGTCCACAACCTGCGCGCTCAAATCAGCGACCAGACGGCTCCCAGTGTCAAATATGCATACGCGGGAAGGCTGCTGAAGCGATATTAAACCCGGGACTGAAATGATCACTGAAGGATTGAACGGATTGGGACAGGCGCTTATCCGTAAAGAATTTTCCGGGAAATCATTATAGTGGGAAACATTTCCCATACCTTCCACGGTAATGGTGACCACGGCTGTGTCTGATTCCTTGCCATTGGAAAGATCAGTCACCTTCCACGTAAACGTATCCAGACCCATAAAACCGTTTTCAGGAGTATACTCTGCGTCATTACCTGTTGCCGTCGCTGTCCCATGGACGGGCTGCTGTATAATAATAAATGAAAATGGGCCCTGGGAAATACTGTGAAACGGCAGCGAGATTCCCACTAGGGTGTTTGCCTGCGTGGTCAGGTCCGCGTTGTCCGCGACTGGCGCCGGGTATTCTTGACGCGCCACGACCATGGCTGTATCACGGACACCCGCGTCAGACGCTGCCCGGGCGATTACCAGGTATGTTCCTGCTGTTCCATTGCTGGTAAACGTTCCATTGCTGACAGAACCGCCGCCATTTACCGACCAGACCAGGGTTTCACTGAAATTTGCGCCATACTGGTCCTTTGCCTGGCCAATGAATGTCGCTGACCCATTGACAAGGATTGTGTCAGCAGGAGGGCTCACCACGACTGATGTGAGTATTGGGGTTGCTCCAGTGGACCCGTTGGTGATCCATACTGCGACTTCATGCCCGGAAAAACCAACCGGAGCAATAACCGTGTTTGCGCTGGCTGTTAGCGTTGCCTGTGTCTGCGAAACGGTTCCGGTCGTGATGTCGAGCCATTGCAGTGAATACGACCCTGCGGTCATGTCTGCAACGCCCATGTTTCCATTCAGATTGTCAGTGTAAGCAATATACGAATGCCCCGGATATGCGAGCAGCCACTTGGTTGCGCCTGATTTGAGGTCATCACGCGGCGCCATGGCATTGACATCAGTACCTTCAAAGAAATCCATGAGCGCAACGCAGTCATCGTATTTGCCTTGTTCATTGTTGGCAGAGGGATCGCTTGCCCTTCCCATGCCAAGTATTTGAATGGCCGAGGCGCCGCCCATGGCCGCGGCCCAGTTCCATTTACGTACCATTGCCCTGGTTTGCGTTGCGTGGTTGGCTATCTCAGACATGTTGATGATTTTGTTCCCGCCTGTATTGTTCCACGCATTGACCATGCCCGTATGTATGGCGTCTGGCGTTGAAACATTGTATTGGATCAGGAACATCTCAAGATTGGCATCGTTGTTGAAATTGAAGCTGGTGCCATTTAGCTGGTGCACGCCAACAACATGGCCGTATTCATCCTGTGATTTGATTCTCGCGGCCACTTCCGATACTTGCGATATTGTAAGCTCTTCGCTGTATTCCTCGGCAATAGACCAGACAAGCAGCTTGTGATGCTTGAATTTTGCTACAATTTTGTCCACGTCTGTCTGCCAGGTTGAAGGACGCGCCTTGCTGTCGTCGTAGAAGAAAAAAACCGTGATGATTTCCGCATTCTCGAGCGCTGTTATGTATGTTTCCCAGGTATTCAAGGTTGCATCAAGTGTGGTTCCAGTGCCAGGATCGCCGCCGCCAAAATCACCCAGATACGCTGTAATATATGTGCAGCGTGCGCCTTTTGCCACAAGCAGATCGATATTGGCCTGAGTATTGTTGTAGAAAAAATCCTCAGGATCGCCCGGACCAGCGAAAAAACAGGGTTTAAGGCGGCTGTTCTCGTACACATCATTATAAACCATGCGGCCAGGATGGTCTGGATCAACAACAATCTGACCCTGTTGGGGTATACCCATTACAATTACCGGAAGAAAAATCGCCGCGATCATGAGCATTGTTTTCAGCATTGGTTATATCTCCTTCGATTATTACATCTTTAAGATACCAGGAAAAACCTTCTGGCGATATAAAAAAGGCTGAAAAACAGTGACAAATTTCAGGAAAAATCCGGCATAATTCCGCACTGACTCGCACTATTCCGATAATGCAAAATGCCCACGATAGCTATCTTTCTTATTCTCAGCATCTTACACATTAAGGGCTTTTTTGAGCTTGTCCAGGTGTTTTAAATACCATCTTAGAAAGCCTGCACTTACCACTAGGCTCTGGTAGCGCATGCGTTAGAAACCTAAGTAATTACCTTCGGCCCTTTGTGCATTTCTCCCGTGTCCATATTTGGCTTCCACCTAAAACACTTACACCAAGATACCCCTTGAAAAACAACTGAGTTCCGCCCTTTTTCAGAAAACAATAACAGGAATACGTTCTCCCGTCTTCAGGATTATACACTTTCCCATTTTCCCATTGCTTTTTCTTGGAATTGTATACAAGGCCATAAATAGTCGTTGTGCCATTCAACTTTCGCGTCTTAAGGGAATCAACCGGATTTTTTGTGTCCACCATATCAGGTTTTTCAAGAGGAACCATCTTTGCTTTGTATTCCTGACCAGAACAGTAAAAATGAAACGCAGCCTGGCATTTTTCAGTATACCATTGCCCAAGAATACTATCGCCCTCTGACTGCGCGCAGACGCAGGAAAAGCAGAACAAAACCAGTCTCAGGATTACACTGCACGCATTAAGACGCAGACTGCTATTTCCCTTCATACAATCTATTTCTCCAAATAATCTGTGGTAAAATATGCATCTTTAACATTCGGATTAAAAACCACTTTTTCTATCACAAACCTGGACGAACGGCCATTCTGCTTGTTCTGCATGGTAATGTCCACTGGCTGGTATTTCTTGTGCTTTTCATCGAGACACGTGATTTTGTCTGTTATCATCACCTTTGTCAGCGACCCGGCCAGGTCAAAGAACTCCGTTTTTCGTGTAGTATAATCCTCTTTCCCAATCCAGGCGATTTTTTTGGAATATCCGCATGCATCGCCTATGGCCGAAGACGCGGGTGTCATCTCTATTTTCCAGCACGCAACATCATTAAGTGTTTCACTGCCCAGCATTGCATAGGTAAAATCCGACATCGACGGCTTGGTAATATCAGCATTGGAAAATTCAGAACCCATAAAGCTTTTTGTCTTCTCCCCGCTCACAATTCGGCGGACCTTTCTGAGCGCGGGCATATACAGCCACATATCATCGTCCTTGTTGTCATAGTCGAACGTGAGTATGCCCGTGCCTTTTACATCCGCTGGTTCAAGAAACCTCATGACCATCTTTGTCACCTGCTTGGAAGCATCGGCCTTTTGCGCGGACGAGAACTTCCGCACCCGCTGATTGCCTTTACCATCATTGATAGTAAGGGTACTGATGGATTCTGAACCTGCAACAGTCATGGCATCCTGCGACTTTTGCACAATCTGTTTGGGATTTTCCTGTGAAAACACAATCGCAGCCAAGGCCAGTATTGCAGCCAGGGAAATACTCATGAGAGACCTGCGCATATATTACCTCCTTCAAGAATGAGTGTTATCCGCTTGTATTGGTTCTAAAAACTTGGGCTTGCAGACCAGGCACAGCGCTGGTATCACAATCAGCGCCCCGCACATGCACGCAAGGGTAAGCACGCCAAAAAGTATGGCAAAATACCGAAGCGGCGGTATGGACGAAAAAATCATAACGCCCAGACCCGAAGCCACGCAAAAAGCATTGAAGACAATGGCCCTTCCAATGGTCGCATAGGTTTCTTTTATGGCCTCTCCATAGGACATGCCGCTTTGGCGTATGCTGCGGTATCTCCAGAGAAACTGCAAAGTAAAATCAACGCCAGTGCCTATTATAATTGAGGTGATAAGCGCTGTGGCAACATCCAAATAAATGCCAAACGCACCCATGGTGCCAAACCCAACGACAATGGCAAATACCAGGGGAATTGCGGATAGCAACCCGGCAACCACTGAACGGAACATGAACATGACTAAAATGACAATGGCGCACAAAGCAGATACAATGGACATGATTTGTCCCTTTAACATGACTGCTGCCAATTCCGCAAACATGGCTGCCCAACCGCCTACAAACGCTATGGATTTGTCCTTTTTACGCATGGTGTCTATTTTGCGTATAATGGTATTGATTATTGGCGTTGCGCCATTGGTAATACGCACGATAAATTGGGCCTTTTCGTAATTAAAGTCAACTAGGCGTTCAAAATCTTCAGGACTTCCGCTCATGGAATAGAGTTCAAGATATTGCGCAATTGCATCACGGGTATCGGGAATGCTATTGTACCCGGGTGTGCCCGAATCGTTCAGCGCCTTGCTCATGATCCGGATAATGTCCGCTATTGAGGTGACCTGTCCCACTCCAGGCAGCTTCTGCAGCGTGTCCTTGTAGCTCTCCATTAAACGTAGCAGCTGCGGATCTTTTATATCACCTTCAAAAAGCACTGAAACATTTTGCGAACCGCCGAAATGTCGGTTTATGAGCCGTGTGCATGTGGTGATTGGGTGGTTTTTCCCAAACAGGTTCTCCTGGTTTGCGTCCACGATTACGTGTGTTGCTGATCCGATTCCCACGGCAGCTATGATTGCCGCTGCAAGCAATACCATTCCAGGGCGCCGCACAACTACTTCCGCTGTTTTATGCAGGCCCGAATCCAAAAGCGGTACAGAACCAAGCCCAGCGCTCCTGGTCTTTTTTTTGGGCAATTTCAACATGGATAAAATAGCCGGGATTCCCCCCAAACTGACCACAAGTGAAAAACCTATGGCAATGGACGCTGCTACACCGATTTGTTTGGCTGGTATAATGGCGTGGAAAAGCATGCCCAGCAGCCCAACCATGGTGGTGATTCCTGAAAACAGGATAGGCTTATACAGAACCCTGAACACATCAACTGCAATCTGTTTTTTTGTCAGGCTACCGGAGCTGGCGCACAGGTCCTGGTATCGCGCAATCAGGTATATACCGTAATTATTGGAAAAGGCGATAACCATAATTGGAAGGATCGCGGACAAAACCGTCATTTTCCAGCCCATGAGCGGTAAAATGCCCATGCCAAAGATTGTTGATAATAATACAACACATAAGGGAAGCACAATGCCGCGCATCTGCCGGAAAAAAGCATATAAAATAAAGAGAATGATAAGCAGCGCTCCTGGGAGCAGGATGAGGATATCGTGGATTATATTGTCAATGATCACTGTTTGAAAAGCAGGTATGCCGCCAATAAGCGTCTTTTCATTGCCTGGAAACGCCTGGACCGTGTTTTTGACAGCCTGGTATATGTCTTTTTTTGAAGCATTGAGATCAAGGCTCATGAGCATGGCAGTCACTTTGAAGTCTTTTGACACCACCACTTCCTTGGCAAGTTCATTGGCCAGCAGGGATTGCCTCAAGGCCCGACGCTCTACATCGGTCGTTGGGATTGCCGTAACCGCTGGTTCAACAATCATTGAACCGTTTTCACCGCGAATGTCCTTTGTGTCGAACAATGATATTACATTTTTGATTCCAGGGACCTTCTTAAGTTCCTGACCAATATTTTTCACACGCACCAGCGTTGCCTGGTCCAGCACATCCTGCGTTTCAAGAAGAACAAAAAGCATGTCATTTGAACCGAATATTTTCTCAATTTTTTCGGTATTCACACGCGACTGCATGGTCGGAGAAAACATGAAAAGAAAGTCAGCGTTAATTTCCAATTTTCTCAATTGAAACCCCATTATGCCTGCTAAAAGCAGGCATGCAGCGATAATGGGCGCTCTATGACGTATGACGAAGAATTCTTTATCCATGGCGCACAATCCTCTCTTTCTATTGCATAGAAGGCTAGAACGATACCTTGAGTTCAGTATATACAAAACTCATCAGATTGGTGATCATGGCATTCAGATTTCCATCGGGCCCATTGAGGTAGCGGCCGCCCGCGACCAGAGTGACGGCATCAGCGATATCGTAGGAAACGCTTGGATTGATCGCATAGTCTTTTGTGGTAAAATTATACATGCCTGCCAATCTGAAATGCAGGGTTTCGTAGAGCGTGTTCCACTGCACGTTGCCTGTGCATGCATGGCTAAATTTGTCCGCAGTTCCGGTAAACAACCTGTTCATCTGGATGATATTGGCACGCGCCAATTCAAAGGCATAGAACGCCTGGACCATGGGATTAAACGGGTCGGACAGCACAGGGTCAGCGATTTTCTGATAATCAACAACGTAGAGGCCTGAATATTGGAGCAGAATATTCCAATTACCAATGGATTTATCGAGCCCTGCGACATATTGCGCATAGGGATTGGGTACATAGGTATACTTTTCATAGTTATCGTAAGGGTATTTAATGGCTGCCTCGCCTCGCAGGCCAATTGCGTTGATTGTTGTTGAAAAATCAGCGCCAATAGAATGGATGCGATACGCGCGCGGCATGAGTAAAAGGCCGCTCTGGCCTATTGAAAAATCAAAACCCGGAAGCGTTGGATAGCCATTGAAATACGAAACAGAGCCATCGACTAAGGGAAAGGCGTATTCCATGCGAAGTGCATAACCCGCATGATTCACCCGCGAATCAGGATATGCAGGTGCTGCCAATGTTATTCCAGAGGGAATTTGTGCGCCTGAAAGGGGTAATACATCGGGCCTAAAATAGGGGACCCAAATTCCCTGGATGCTTGCAGACCCTATTTTCGCCCTGACCTGAAGAAGCTCGTTGCCAAGTCGCGTATCGTCCAATTCAGAGGAAAGGGCGGTTTCGTCCTTTGGAGTAATTGTGTTGGTCGGATTGATGCCATCTGCCCGCCCCCAGGAGATAATTTGCCGCCCCAATTTGATATCAAAGGGCCCTGGAGAAGCAGAAGCCCAGGCTTCACGAACATCACACGCAATTGACGATGAATCACGGATTTTTCCGCCATTGAGACGGACTTCGGAAAAGGCCTTGGCCAATCCGGATCTTTCAGCCGTAAGTTTCAGCGATACCTGGGCATTACCTGAAGAAACTATTACATGGTTGTTGTCTTGCCCGCCACAGAGAGAACCTTTTAAATACCCGCTTAAAGAAAGCGGATTTGCCTCTTCGTTTCCAGCACTGGAAGCCTCCTGGCCAGCGCTTTCAAATAACCCTTGCGCAAAAAGGAAGGTTTGCACCATAAGGAAAAAGACCATGCTGAAAACCACGGTTAAAAATCGCATACACTCCTCTCCTGGTGTGAAACATTTACTGACCTATACATACATATTGGTCAGTATGTTAAAAGTACATAAAAATGGGCTTTCTGTTATTTTTGTCCTTTTTTCTGAAATGAAAGCAACCCATTGAACAGAGTATTTATAACAGATTCATCGTCAATATTCCTGCCAAAGGGATCAATCAGACTCCTAAATTCTTTGATTTTGGCAAACCCGCTCATAACAAGGACCATGGTAATAAGGATGTTTTGAACATCTGTGTCTGCACGCAATTCACCGCTTTTTTTCGCTTCTAATAGTATGCGGTCCACCTCTGTCATGATTTCTGCTATGTCTTTGTTGCACTCAACAAGCACGTCCTTTGGAATGTCCTTTGTTTTGTCCGCATCGCTCAATACCAAGAGTACATTAAAAGCATTGTCCTTTTTGATTCGTTTGAAGAGTTCCCTGAACTTTTCAAGGATTGCCACAGGTTCAGAGGCTGATAATGTCTCCTGGAAAATGGCCTGTATCCTTTGGATCGCGCGCTTTATAATGGCACGAAAAAGCCCGATTTTACTTTCATAGTGCCAGAATATGGCGCCTTTTGTCATACCCGCGGCCGCGGCAATGGCATCCATATTGGCAGCAATAAATCCTCGCTGGCAGAATTCCTTATCCGCTGCCATAAGAATACGCAGTTTCGAGATCTCTGTATTTTCCTTGGTTTTTCGCATATAGTGACTTACATACTCATCGATCAGTATAAATATAATCACACGATCAATAAAATGCAAGTTTTAATCCTTCTGCCTTTTATTGTATTTTTAAATTATTAATGACTTTCACAATTATCACAATTAATGGATTAATAGAGGAAATTCCAGAATGAAGGCAATTTCCTGCGTTTTCATTGCTTGCAGTGTCTTGCATGCCGTGGACACAAATTCTCCGTTCATTAATTACTTATGAAAATGAAAGTTGCCGGTCGGTCACCAAGGCAAGGCCCTCATTTTAAAAGCTAAATATTTGTAAGTTCTGTTTAAACATTTCCGTAATATAATACGTATCGGCGAACCAAAAAACTTGCTTATGAATTGCTTGTTTTACTATTTTACCAAATAACCAACAAAGGAGTCTTATGCCATCAGTAATGTACAAATACGAGGCCAGGGCGAATATTATAAAGGCTATGGCTCATCCTACCCGCCTGCTTATAATTGAGAAGCTGGTGGAGAGAGAGCATTGCGTTTGCGAACTGACGGACTTTGTCGGGGATGATATCTCGACAGTATCCAAGCATCTTTCTGTTCTCAAGAACGCCGGTATTGTGACTGACGACAAACGTGGGACCATGGTTTTTTACCATCTCAAAGTGCCGTGCATCCTTCAGTTTCTTGGGTGCATTGAAAAGGTCATCCATGACAGGGCAAAAGAGCAGCTCGCATCAGTAGGATAAATACCATGAAACGCGCGATGATTAATCCCCGGATATGTTCAAATTGCGACCTGTGCGACGTATTGGAACTATGCGAAAAGAAGGCGGTTTTCAAAGAGGATAAAACAGACAAGCCCTGGGTTGATTTCTATTTTTGTTCAGGCTGCCTGAAATGCAAGCTCTTATGCAAGAACAAAGCTGTTGAGGAGATCGTTCAGCCATGCAATGGCCAGGAAAAACTGGGCTGGTAAATAACAGAAAGAGGTTTTCATGAAAAAACTATCAATTCTGGGCACCGGGTGCCCAAAATGCAAAAAACTGGCAGAAGTTGCGGAGCAGGCGGCAAAAGAGCTTGGGATCGAGTATGAACTGGTCAAAGTCACGGACATTAACGAGATCATGGCCTTCAATGTAATGATGACCCCTGCCCTGGCTGTCGACGGTGTGGTTAAATTAACAGGCAAAGTGCCATCGCTCGAAGAAGCAAAGAAGGTTATTGCAATTTCAGATTACTGAAGAAGCTATTGCCGCTGTTGCAACAAAAGGAAAAGAGTTGCTCGCATGCTGCTGAAAAAGGAATTAAAACCGCTATTCTGGGTAGTTGCGCTGTTCATAGGCATCTATTATTTGCCTGTTGATGCACCCCGGTTCAACAATGCAATATCCGAGGCGCTGAACCTTGTAAAATGGTATGCGCGCGAACATGTGTTGCTATGTCTGGTGCCGGCCTTTTTCATAGCTGGTGCAATAGGCGTTTTTGTGAGCCAGGCATCGGTGATGAAGTATCTGGGCGCAAAGGCGAACAAGGTCCTGGCCTATGGAGTGGCCTCGGTTTCAGGCACAGTACTGGCGGTCTGTTCATGCACCGTGCTGCCTCTCTTCGCAGGCATATACCGGATGGGCGCTGGCATTGGCCCGGCAACAGCATTTCTGTATTCCGGACCCGCCATCAATGTCCTGGCCATCATTTTAACTGCCCGCATTCTTGGCCTTGAGATGGGAGTGGCCCGTGCGGTTGGCGCAATCGGGTTCAGCGTTGTCATTGGGTTGATAATGCAGTTCATTTTCAGGAAAGAAGAAGCGCAGAAGAACGCGGCCCAGATGGCCATGCCGGACGCAGAAGCTGGCCGGCCCCTGTGGCAGACAGCGCTTTATTTTGCGTCCATGATCGGCATACTTGTTTTTGCAAACTGGGGCAAACCAGTCCAGGAAACAGGCCCGTGGCACTTTATTTATGGGCTGAAGTGGCCCATCACCGGCCTTTTTGCCCTTGGTTTGGGCATGGCCTTAATAGCATGGCTGAAAATACCATGGTGGAAGGTCGCAGTAGCAACAATATCACCCGTGGTCCTCGCATTCTTGTTCCCGCATCAACCAATAATTGCGTTTATTGCCGGTATTCTGGGCCTTACAGTAATTACAGGTACAGACAAGGGCGAGGCTGGTGACTGGCTCTCTGCAACCTGGGGATTTGTAAAACAGATCTTTCCACTTCTGCTTTTCGGCGTTCTCGTTGCCGGATTTGCACTCGGCCGCGTTGGTCACGAAGGCATCATTCCTTCCGAATGGATAACCGCGGCCGTTGGCGGCAATTCTCTGCGGGCAAATCTCCTTGCGTCGGTTGTGGGTGCGTTCATGTATTTTGCAACGCTCACCGAAGTTCCCATTCTCCAGGGACTCATGGCTGCCGGAATGGGCAAAGGCCCTGCATTGGCCCTATTGCTGGCAGGCCCGGCACTTTCGCTGCAGAACATGCTGGTGCTGAACAGCATAATGGGAATCAAAAAGACCATGGCGTACATTTCGCTGGTAGTTATAATGGCGACGATTTCCGGATTAATATATGGAACCTTGTAGGGTTTTAAAAATAATGAAAGGATATGGTATGTTCAACAGTGAAAAAAGTCTAATGGTTGCAATCATGCTTATCGGCATTACGATGTTCAGCCTTCCCAATTGCAGTTGCAGCAACGGGTTTGCCGAAGCGCCCAAAACCGCAGCGCCGCAGGCAAAACAAAAGATCGTGCAGAGTACCCCCGCAAAGACCGATACGGCATCTGCCAAACAGCAGGTGAAAAATGGCGGGAAGATATACGTCTATTATTTCATGACAAGTTACCGGTGCCCTTCGTGCCAGAAGATTGAAAAATATACCCGCGCAGAGGTCGAAGCTTCGTTCAAGGACGAACTGAAGAGCGGTAGCATGGAATGGAAGATGCTGAACATTCAGGATAAGCAGAACGAACATTTTGCCAAGGATTACAGCTTATATTCAAAGTCCGTTGTTCTTTCTTGCGTTAAAGACGGGAAGGAGATGGGCTGGAAAAATTGTGCAAAAATATGGGAACTCCTGGGAGATGAGAACGCTTTCAGGGTATACATCCGTGAAGAGATTAAAGCGTTTGAAAAGGAATTTAAGTCATGAATGAAACGTTTGTGGCCATGGGGGCCGCTCTCTGGTTGGGGATACTGACCTCCATCAGCCCCTGCCCGCTTGCCACGAACATCGCGGCAATATCGTATGTGGGCAGGCGTGTGGGATCCACGCGGACAGTCCTTTTCGCGGGATTGCTCTATACGCTTGGCCGTGCGCTTGCCTATCTTACGGTGGGCATGCTGGTTATAAAAAGCCTGCTCACAATTCCCGGTGTATCGAATTTTCTCCAGAACAACATGAGTAAGATTATTGGGCCGGTTTGCCTTGCAGTGGGGGTGCTTCTGCTCGACCTGTTCAGATTTGGCTTTGGTGGAAAGGGGATGACACAGGGGCTCCAGGCGCGGATAGATAATACCGGCGTGTGGGGCGCAGGTATTCTGGGGGTCCTTTTTGCAATGGCCTTTTGTCCAACTTCCGCCGGTCTTTTCTTTGGAGGGCTTATCCCGCTTGCGATTAAAAACAATTCAGCGCTTGTAATGCCTGTGCTTTATGGCGTGGGCACGGCCTTGCCGGTAATTGGTTTTTCGCTGTTGTTGGCGTTCGGAGCACACCTTGTAGGTTCTGTTTTCAACAAGCTGACGATCATTGAATTGTGGGTGAGGCGAGTGACAGCGGTATTGTTTATACTGGTCGGGGTTTATCTGGTGCTGACAAATAATTTCGGGTTGTATTTTGGATTTTGAACTTAAAGAAACAAAATGAACGGCATTATGTTTAACACAAAAGGAAATATTTCATGACAATAGTTAAGGCTGAGAACGTGGGAAAATTTTATGAGACTGGAACAGTAACAGTCCAGGCGCTGAAAGACGTCAGCTTCTCAATAGAGGCAGGAACCATCACCTCGTTTATTGGGCCGTCCGGAAGCGGGAAGACGACACTTCTTAATCTTATCGGTTGTCTGGACAAACCATCGTCTGGAAGACTCGACGTAGGCGGGTCCAATGTTTTGGCACTTGATAGAACCAACAGTGCTAAATTCAGGGGGGGCAACATAGGATTCATTTTTCAGGATTTTAACCTGGTGCCCATCCTCACTGTGTACGAGAATGTGGAATACCCACTCGTCATGGTGCGGGACACTCCGGCGGCGGAACGGCGGAAGCTTGTGCTGAACCTTCTGGAAGCTGTTGAAATGGCCGATCAAAGCGAAAAATATCCGGACCAGATATCCGGCGGGCAGAAACAGCGGGTGGCCATCGCGCGGGCGCTTGTGACGAGCCCCAAGCTGGTGTTGGCGGATGAGCCCACGGCCAATCTGGACCATAAAACCGCGTATATGATTCTAAGCCTCATGAAAAAGATGCGCGACGAACTCAGCACGACCTTCATTTTTTCGACCCACGACCCTAAAATCGTCGGAGAGGCTGAATGCATTTACACCATAGAGGACGGCATCCTGACCGGCCAGCAGGAGAAAGGGGCTGCAAACCATGCTTGAAATCATCAAGATAGCAGCCCGTAATTTAATGCGCTACAAACGCCGGACACTGCTTGTCGGAGCACTCATAGCGCTTGGCGTCATCGCCGTACAGGTTTTTATGGCCGCTTCCGGTTCATACAAGTCGCTCATCGTGGGTCAGATAACGGATGCCATGCTCGGTCAGATGCAAATACACAAAAAAGGGTATGTGGTTTCTATTGAAAATGTGCCCATGAACCTGAACATGATGCCGCATGGCGTTGGTATCATTGAGGACATTCTCAAGGGAATACCGGAGGTTGAGGCCTACTCAACACGCATCAGATTGGGCGGCGTAATAAGCAACTTTACCGAAACTACCAACCTCCGGCTTTACGGCATTGACCCGGAGAAGGAATTTAAGACGGTCCCGCTCCTTCAAAAGCGCATCATGGAAGGCAGCTCAGAGCTTAGACGGGGACAAATACTTGTGCCTCAGTTTTTGGCTAAAGGTTTAAACATCACTGTCGGCGCTCCAGTTGTTATTATTGCGACTAATAAAGATGGTTCCGTTAATGGCCAACAATTCATCGTGGGCGGCATTGTTGAGAGTGCACCCGGACCGGGCGGGCGTGATGGGTACATACATATCACGGACGCAGCAGAACTGTTGCGCATGGAAGAACCGGAAGTCAGCGAGATTGCCGTCCATGTGAAGGATTTCAACCGGCTGGATCAGGTCTTTGAGCAGCTGACAGAGCGTTTAAATAAGGAAAAGAACACGAAAGGCATGCCGAAATTTGAACTGCACACCTGGGAAAAACTCTCTCCGTTCGCCAATATTGCTAAAATGATCGACCTCATGACCGTGTTTATACGGATAATGCTCATTGCGATAGTTCTTATAAGCATCATGGATGTCATGATAATGTCCGTTTATGAGCGGACCCGTGAGATAGGGACGCTGGCGGCCATTGGTACATTGCCGGGCCGTATTCTCGCCATGTTCATTGTCGAGGGAGGGTTGCTTGGCCTGTTTGGTGTTCTTGCCGGTACCATTCTAAGTGTTGTGGCGGTTAATGCCATCCGCGTATCCCATTATACATTCTCTTTTGGCATGAAGGAAGGTTTTGTCCTTTCACCCCACATGACGCCTAAAGATGTTGTGGTGGTCTCTCTTGTGGTGATTGTTGTTTCCATTCTCGGCAGCCTTCACCCGGCGTATAAAGCTTCAAGACTGGAACCCATCAAAGCGCTGAAAAGCGTGTAAGGAAAAGGAATAGACCATGATCCAACGTTATGCAATAACCATCATCGCTGTTTTGTTACCCGCAATTCTTATTTTTGCAGAAGATCCGGCCGCATTGCTCCAGAAAATAGACAGAAACCTCGAACCGGATTCATATGAAATGTACCGGAAACTGATCAATGTGGAGCCTGATGGAAAAAAGAAAGAATTTTTGCTTTATATGGTAAGAAAAGGCAACGACAAGGTGGCCGGGGTCTTTCTTTCGCCGCCTGCGGACAAGGATCGTTCCATGCTCCGGCTTGGCGACAATATGTGGCTCTATATCCCGAATGTGGGAAAACCCGTGCGGATCACAAGCCTGCAGTCCGCGACCGGCGGCGTGTTCAACAACGCGGATATCCTGCGTATCGATTTTTCAGCCGAGTACGAGGTTGCGCAAATGCTGGATACGGCAGGGACCTATTTGTTTACCCTAAAGGCGAGGACAAGAAGCGTTGCGTATGACCGATTACGGTTATGGGCTGCGAAAAAGGAATTGCTACCAATTAAAATTGAGTGCATGACCGAAGCGGGCATGCTGATTAAAACGCTGTATTTCAAGGAAACAAAGGATTTCGGCGCAGGCATTAAACGGCCGTCGGTTATTGAAACAGACAGCCCGCTGTATAAGGGATACAAATCTATAATGGTCTACGCGAAGATCAAGCGAAAGAAATTCAGCGACGAGGTATTCAGCATTAACTACATGTCAAAGATCGGCGAACTGAGGGAGTAAACAGGGGATGAACCGGGACTTCTGGCGCTTAATTGCCACGTGCGGCGCATTGGCCTGTACTTTTACGAGCGGCATAGTTTCCGGTGATACCCTGACTTCGGACGACTACTCATTCGATATTCCGGCAATGGAAAAAAAGCCCCTGGAAATGGCGGCAAGCATTGAACTTTGGCCGTCGCTCATCCAGTACAACCAGCAGTCGTCGATATACGCATTGAAGTACGGACAGGACAATGTGAGATATTCCGATGCATACAACATGAAGGCCGAGGGCTCGGCACGGTTTCAGCGCACAGCACTTCTTGCTACAGCTGCCGGAGTCCTGAGCAGCGGATATGTGCGTCCCAGCGCTAGCCTAACCCACGACGCGCGTTTGTATGAGTGCTATGCAAAATACTCCCCGGCGCCTGCGTTCTCGGTGATGGGCGGGAAGAAGCTGTTCAAGTGGGGCAAGGGGTATGCATTCAACCCGGTTGCATTTGCAGGAAGACCAAAGGACCTTAACGATATTGACGCGTCTCTTGAAGGGTACTGGGCTGCGGAAGCAGAGTTCATCCGCAGTTATGATGGATCACTTGCCACTGCTGCGTTCACTGGGGCTGCACTGCCGGTGTACGGGCAGATTAATGAGGGTTACCTGCCGGATAAGAATTTTGCTGGAATAATGCAGGCGTATTTTCTCCTGCTCAATACGGACATTGATGTGTGCTTGTACGGGGACAGCAGGTCTGCCTATAGAGCAGGGGTGGATTTTTCCCGCAACATATCGCCTGAATGGGAGGTGCATGGCGAGTATGCCAGGACGCTTAAAGAAGGGGCTGAGTGGGAGGCTGTTGCAGGGACACGGTATCTTGCCTCATTCAACACTACATTCATCATGGAATATCTGCATGCCGGAGAAAGCGGTCAGTTTTCCAGGACAAACTATTTATATCTGAAAGCATCGCACCCCGATCCGTTCACAATCGTTTATCTGACGCCCTCTGCCTACGCTATTGTGAACATCCAGGATGGCAGCCTGATGGCCGGAGCAGAAGCAACGTACACGAGGTTCCGGCACATGGGTTTCACTGCCCGATATATCATCCTTGCCGGAGACGTGGAGAGCGAATACGGTTCAAAACTTGCGAAGCACAAGGTTGAATTCAGGGTGAAAGCAATGTTCTAAGAACCAGAGAGCTTGATTTTGCTTTCCGAATCTTGTATATTTCGTTATGTGTCGAAATAACGAAATAATAAATGGGGGTAAAAATGAGTTCTGATTCAATCAAAACAATGGTACGGGAAAAATACGGCACTATCGCAAAAGCCTCGGAAACAAAGAAAAGTTCCTGCTGCTCTTCGGGGTGTTGCGGATCCGGAGAGGTTGATTACACCGTGTTCAGCCAGGATTACTCAAAGCTCGACGGGTATGTTCCCGAGGCGGACCTTGGACTTGGATGCGGCATACCCGTGGAATCGGCAAAAATCAAAAAGGGCGCAACGGTCATTGACCTTGGTTCGGGCGCCGGAAACGACTGCTTTATCGTTCGCCGCATGGTCGGCGAGACGGGCTATGTGATTGGCATAGACATGACCGAAGAAATGATAGGCAAAGCCAAAAAGAATAATGCAAAGATGGGCTATGATAATGTTGAATTCCGTCTGGGTGAAATAGAAAAGCTTCCGGTTGATGATGCTGTCGCCGATGTGGTGATCAGTAACTGCGTGCTCAACCTGGTTCCCGATAAAAGGAAGGCCTTTGGAGAAATTATTCGGGTATTAAAAAAAGACGGGCATTTCAACATTTCCGATATTGTCATTGAAGGTGAGCTTCCGGCAAAGTTGAGAACAGTTGCGGAACTGTATGCGGGTTGCATCTCAGGAGCGGTTTCAAAGAAAGAATATCTTCAAATCATAAAAGACGCCGGTTTCGGAAATATATCCATAAGCAGCGAAAAGAACATTGATATTCCAGACGATTTGTTGCTTCAATATATGAATGAAAAGGACCTGAAAGAGGTCCGCAGCAGCGCCAAGATAGTAAGTATTACCGTGTACGGAGAGAAATCATAAGGATATTTATGAAAGAAATTGTTTCAATAGCCAAAGCGCTCTCTGATGAAAACAGGATCAAGGCCCTGATGGTGCTTTGTGGCCGTGAAGTGTGCGTGTGCCAGATTGTGGAGTTCCTGAAGCTTGCGCCTTCGACCGTATCAAAGCACATGAGCATACTTAAGGCCGCAGGTCTGGTGGAAAGCCGCAGGGATGAAAAATGGATTTACTATAAACTGGCAAAGAAGGGAACAACCCCGGCTGTCAAAAGTATCCTGGAATGGCTTTCAAACCATCTTGGCCGCTGCGTTGACAAGGATTCGTGCTGCGGGGTGCGCATTCCAAAAAGTATCAAGGACAACATATGCCCGAAACCAAAAAGATAAAAATACTGTTTCTCTGTACTGGAAATTCCTGCCGGAGCCAGATGGCAGAAGGTCTTGCGCGCCACCTGAAAGGAGAGTCAATTGAACCCTATTCCGCTGGCGTCGTGGCACACGGCCTCGATCCCCGTGCCGTTCGTGCAATGGCGGAAAATGGAATTGACATATCGCTTCAACGGTCAAAGGACATGACCGAAGTTATGTCTGTCCCCTTTGATTACGTAATTACCTTGTGTGATAATGCGCGCGAGGCGTGCCCCTTTTTTCCCGGTAAAGCCAGACATATGCACATGGGGTTTGACGATCCCCCTTCCCTGGCCAAAAACGCCAAAACAGAAGAGGAAGCGCTCATCCATTATAGCAGGGTCCGGGACGAGATTCGAGGATTTGTGGAAAAGCTTCCGGATATTTTGAATACCCTATAAACCGTGGAAAGGAGTCTTGAAACGTATGGCGGAAAATAAAACCGTGGGTATTGGTTTCTTTGAAAAGTATCTGACACTTTGGGTCATCCTTTGCATGATAACCGGTGTGCTCATCGGCAAGTTTTTACCGGGCATCCCCGCCTTTCTAGGCCAATTTGAATATGCTAATGTCTCCATTCCGATTGCGATCCTGATTTGGCTTATGATTTATCCCATGATGATGAAGGTCGATTTTGCTAGCATAAAGAATGTGGGAAAAAATCCAAAGGGGCTGTATATAACGTGGGTGACTAATTGGTTAATCAAGCCCTTTACCATGTATGCAATAGCCTGGTTCTTCTTTTTTGTAATTTTTAAGGCATTGATTCCGGCCTATCTTGCCAAGGAATATCTTGCAGGAGCAATTCTTCTGGGTGCAGCGCCGTGCACGGCCATGGTTTTCGTGTGGAGTCATTTGACAAGGGGAAATCCAGCCTATACGGTTGTTCAGGTGGCAACCAACGATCTCATTATTTTGTTTGCATTCACCCCGATCGTTGCACTGCTGCTTGGAATCGGTGGAATAACCATTCCCTGGGCCACATTATTAATGTCTGTTCTGCTTTTTGTAGTGATTCCGTTGGTGGGAGGAATACTGACCAGGACAAGCGTCATTAAGGCAAAAGGAGAAGAGTATTTCATCAACATATTTATTAAAAAGTTCAACAATGCGACGATTGGCGGTCTCCTGCTGACCCTAATTATCATTTTCTCTTTCCAGGGGAATGTTATTGTAAACAAGCCCTTGCATATTGTTCTAATCGCTATTCCGTTGACAATCCAGACTTTCCTGATTTTCTTCATCGCTTACCTTGGTAGCAAAAAATTAAAACTGTGCCACAATATAGCCGCACCGGCCGGTATGATTGGCGCGTCCAATTTTTTTGAGCTTTCTGTTGCCGTAGCTATATCTTTATTCGGTACCTCGTCTCCTGTGGTGTTGGCGACAATCGTTGGCGTCCTGGTTGAGGTCCCGGTCATGTTGACTCTGGTGAGAATAGCAAACCGTACAACCCACTGGTTTCCATCAGCAAATAATTAAAAGAAAAGGAAAATTCATGAAAAAGTTGATGTTCAAACTATTTGTGTTATGCATGCTTGGGACCGTTTCCTATGCGGTACCTACCAATGCGAATGCAGCCATCAGCGAGGCAGCTGCTGCAGGCAAATTTCTATGCCTGATCTTTTACGAAGCGCAGAATGCAGCACTCACGAGTATGTCTTCCGCCATCACAACATTCAATAAATCATCTGCGAAAAAGGCATCTGTTTACAAAGCAAAATTGGGCGATCCGGCCAATAAGCAGATTGCGGATAATTATGGCATCAAAAGTGGCGGTGACCTGCCCTTAGTGCTCGTTCTTGCTCCGAATGGCGTCGTTACCGGCGGCTTCCCCAAAACCATAACCGCCGAACAGCTAAAGCAAAGCATGGGTGTATCGGACCTGATGCTTAAAACGCTTAAACCTCTTCAGAAACAAAAAGTGACGCTCGTGGCGCTTCAAAACGCATCAACCAGATTCAGCGCAGAATCGTGGGCAGGAGTCAATGAATTTGCAAATGATCCCCAATACAAGCAATTCGTTGCTGCAATAAAGGCCGACCCATCGGCCCAAGGGAGCCAGGAATTCATAAAACAGTGTCAATTGATTTCCCCTTTGGCTGAAGCAACTGTTGTTGTTTTGTTACCGCCCGGCAGAATAGGAAAAGTTCTTACGGGAAAAGTAATTAAGACGGACATACTTGCCGCCCTTCAATCATGCGCTGGCGGCAGTTGCTGCCCGAAAAAATAACCCTGAAAAGGAATTTCACAAGATGAATATTAAACAGCTGGTCTTGCGAGAGATATTCCAGCGCAACAATCAATTGATATCAAGCCTGGCAGCGGTCTCGCTCGGTATTGCGGTTATGGTCGCCATTCAAAGCACCACGTATTATTCCGAAAAGGCCGTTGCCGGTGAACTTGACGCGCTGGGCGCGAACATTCTACTGCTGGCCAAGGATGCTACTGTGCAGGATTACTATAGCGCGGATTTCCAACAGTCGGAAATCCCAGAAAGCTATGTGTCAATCCTGACCAGTTCAGGCATACAGGGACTTGACAACCTCTCGCCAAAATTCAGCATGCCAGTTGAAGTTGGAGCCCGGAAGGCCACACTAACCGGAATTCTGCCTCGAAACGAGTTTAAGTCAAAGGCGACATGGCAAACGACCCTTGGGGTATTTGCAAAGCCGCAAAGCTGCGGAATTACTGCGAATATCCCTGGTATTACAGACACGACAAAAACTCTTGTCCGCAAACGAGTCATCGAAGACCTTGCCCTCAATGCCATGCTTGTAGGCGCAGACATCGCCAGGTCGCTTGCCATCAAAGAGGGTGATTCATTGACCGTACTCGGCAAGAGGTTTGTCGCAGAAGCCATATTGCCGATTACCGGGACAGTCGATGACGGCCGTCTTTTCGCTCATTTGCATACCGTACAGAAACTCTCCGGAAAAGATTCTGTTTTGCATTCCATCGAAATTGTGGGCTGCTGTTCGGCTATTTCAACAGGGCTGATCCAGCAGATAAATAAACTGCTTCCCGATGCCAAAGTGGTCACAATCAGCCAGATTGTTTCAACGCAAATCAGAGCAAACACGGTCATGAAACGTATTTCCCTTATCATGCTCGTGGTGATTCTGGTGGTGGGCGGCGCAAGCATTGCCAACTATATGTTCGCGAACGTGTATGAGCGGCGCAGAGAAATAGGCATCTATATGGCCATGGGTGCGAACTCACAATGGATTCTGAAATTGTTCCTGCTTAAAGCTTTGATAATCGGTCTTATCGGTGGAATCATCGGATACATTCTCGGTTCCTCCATGGCAACGATCCTCGGCCCTCGAATTGCCGGCGTACCCGTTTTACCCCTGCCCGTATATGCTGTTTACAGTATGATAATTTCAACGGTAATCGCTTTGTTGGCCAGCGCCGTTCCGGCTATCAGCGCCACAAAGGTAGATCCATCACTCATCATGAAAGAGGACTAAACCAATGCTTAAAGCAGCATCCGTATCCAGAATATTCAAACGCAAACATGGCACGGTAAAAGCGCTCGATAAAGCTTCCCTCGAAATAAAGGAAGGCGAATTTGTGGCCATAGTAGGCCCCAGTGGAAGCGGCAAAAGCACGCTTCTTCTTGCCCTTGGCGGAATGAGCCATCCCGATGAAGGCGCCGTCATGTGGCAAAATCAATCCATTTATGATTGGAAAATTACAAAGCGCTCTCAGTGGCGTGGGTCTAGCGTCGGGTTCGTTTTTCAATCGTTTAATCTGGTACCCTATTTGACAGTGTTCGAAAATGTCAGCGTAGGACTTTCTCTTGCAAACAAAGAATTGACGAGTACACAAAGCATCGAGAGTATTCTTGAGGAAGTCGACCTGACCGACAGAAAAGACCATCTGCCGTCCGAGTTAAGCATAGGGCAGCAACAACGGGTCGCTCTTGCGCGTGCCCTGGTCAAAAAGCCGCGGCTTATTCTCGCTGATGAGCCGACGGGAAATCTCGACCCTGATACCGGGAAAGAGGTGATGCATATCATACAGCTCCAGCATGCGGCAGGCACGACTGTTGTAATGATAACCCATGACCCTAATATTGCGAAATTGGCGCAACGAACGGTGAAAATTGTGGATGGAAATTTAACATGTTCCTAATGTTAGACGCCGTTACTGCATCGGCCTTCTGATTCTCCTTCCCGAAGCGGGAAGCTTGAACACGGGCTTTCAGGGGGGTTTGTTAAGTATCTCCCTTACCTTCGTGCCGATACAGCCGATAATGAAATCAAGGGCTTCATCCCTGTTGCGATCGTGCATGATGCGCTGCACACGTATTATTTCTTACGGTGCAAAGACCCCTGATTTGAGAAAAAAAAGGCTGGCGAATCCTGCTGCCAAGGGATTGAAAAGGCCTTTACGTGCGCATGCAACCAATTGAAACTTTCCCGCTCAACCGTGTCACATCATATCAACCTCAAAAATGCGTGAAAACACTTATTTTCTCGGGTCTTTCATAGAGAGAGACCTCTCGGGTCTTTTGCAAATTCGAAAATTTCCTGGTAACCGTAACCCTTCGATTGTTTTGAATGCCTGAAGAAATTCCTTCTGGTAGTGATAATCCTCGGGCAAACACAGGCGTTTGAACCAGTGAGCGATATTTGCCGCAAACAAAACCAACTGGAAGAACGCCACATTTGCCGTCCAATCTTTCGTCGGTATCTTGCCCAAGGGGTAATCGTACATGAGTTCCCGTATGTTTTTCTCGATGGTTGCTCGCGGACTGTAAAACAGATACACTCGCCATGGACTGATCGGTAGATTGGTCACGAAAACATGATACACATATTTCTGGTGCTTAAACAAGGTCAGTTGCCGGTTCTCCTCCTCGTCGGAAGGAATGGGACGTCGCACCACAACGAAACGGCGCTCTTTCTTGTCCACATGCCGAACTTTCTCCCAGAATTCTCCGGCCTCCCACCCATTGCCGAGCTTTTTGAACCGGCATGCGTACGCATGGCGCTTTGATGGTCGCGTATTCCTTGGCGACAATGACATAACCGCATCCCAGCGCGTCCAGATAGTTGGTGATGCGGTTGGAATAAAAACCAGAGTCCATACGAAACCGTATCCGGCTCCGTGATATCGTGGAAGAAACTTTCTCCAGACACCGCCGAATGAACGGTATCGCTCCTGTCATGGCCACTGTGTTCCCAGGACGAAGACTGCCGTGCCAGAATTCCTGAAAATTTGCCTCGAAACATAGAAGCGGATGATAGGACCTCCGTCCGGGCTTCTTCGGATTGTATCCAACAGCCCCTTTCTGCTGCTCCCCGTAAATGACTATAACCGTAGAGTCCAAATCGAATATCAGTCTTGTTGATACGTCGAAGTCCCATGATTATGGAATAAAGCAACGCCAGAATGAACTCGGTGGAACTGTAAAAGTGGTTTCTTTGGGGACGTCGAACATAATCGTAAAGACGCTGGCGTAAACCGAGCAACTTGCAAAAACTCTGAATAAGCCACATCCCGCCAAAGTGGGTTAGGCCCGTTTCCTCGAATGAAAACCGTACTTTTTGAATCGATTTCGGCATCCCGTGAATAATATACTTTTAGGGCGGTATTCACGGAGAAGATTTTATTCTTTTCTTTATACATGGTTCCAGAGGAGAAATATTATTTTTAAGAAGGGAAAAGGCATTTTTTCACGCATTTTTGAGGATGAATTAATAGAGGAAATTCCAGGATGAAGGTAATTTCCTGCGTTTTCATTGCTTGCAGTGTCTTGCATGCCGTGGACACAAATTCTCTGTTCATTGAAGCTGAAACCTACAATCGAATCGATAATTCAGGGTGGGCCATTGAACGCGCGTATAAAAACGCCTCGTCAGGAAAATACATTGTTTCTGCCGGCATCTACGAAAGCAGGGGCAGAATTGAATACACCATCGATATGCCTGTGGCTGACACCTATTACCTTTTTTTAAGGACTTGGGCAACAAATCCAGGAGATAACGGGGTATTTGTCACGCTTGATAACAAAAATCCGGACAATCCAGATTACACAGATGGGCTCTATTTTTATAAAAAGGACTCATGGCAATGGGCCACCAAGGTAAGCTGCGGCGACGGCTGCCATAAAAATACCCCATATTTCATTGTTGAAAAACTTGGAAAACATCTGCTTTCTCTTAGAGTCAAAGAGGTTGGCGCTAAAATAGACATGATCGCGCTCAAGACTTCGGATAGTGTACCAGGAGACTCCCTGGCGCCTCTAACAACTGCGCCCAAACAGCACAAAATCCCCTGGTCAAAGGCCATACCTGTGGCAGCCACAGTCATTGCGTTCATTGCTATTTTGCTGCGCTGGAAAAGAAAAAAACAAGTCCCTGTTGTGCCAAAGCAGTTCAGCGCTGTGACCAACAAGGCCATGGCCTGCATCCGCGACCATTATGCCGAGGAAATTTCCCTCTCTGACCTTGCGCGCTTCGCGGGCCTAAGCGAGGATTACGTGGGCAAGATTTTCAAGAAAGACACGGGAACGAATTTCATCCAATATTTGAATGATTTCCGGATCGACAAGGCCATGGAATTACTGAAGACCACGGACATGAATGTGACCGAGGTCCACTATCGCGTTGGCATCAACCATTCATCGTATTTCGCCAAACTCTTCAGGCACCGGTTCGGCATGCTCCCGTCCGAGGTTGCGCGAAAAAAATAGGGATTTTCCTCCTGCACACAGAAATCTCCCTGGGTCATCACAGGAAAGCCCCGGGACGGATAATAATTTCTAAATATCAGACTCTTACAGTCTTGTTCAATCGGTTTTCCCAGTAATTAGCCAGGGTGATATTTGCTAGATGTCATGAGATAACGTATATTACTGGTACGAGCATTCGAGGATGTCCTGTAATATAGAACGAGAACCGGGGAAATGCCGGTCAAGATTTTTATTGACAGCTTACACCGTGAACAACAGGAAAAGTGCCTTTATGTGTTTGACATTGTCCGTAATTTCGAAAGGGTTCCCGGCAAATTTTTTGAGAAAATGGAAGGGACTAGTGGTTTATGGGAGGTTCGGGTAGAATATGGAGGAGATATTTTCCGTTTCCTGGGCTTTTTCGAAGCGGGAAACTTTCTTGTATTAGCGCATGCTTTTACCAAGAAGACTCAGAAAACACCTGTTAAGGAAATCGAGACTGCGGAACAGAGAAAGAAAGACCATTTGTTGAGGAAACAGAAATAAATAGCGGGAGCAAATATGAAAAAGAATCTCCATTACAATGATGACGCCTTGGCGCACCTTGAAGAATTGAAGGCAAAAGATCCTGAAGGATGGAAAAATTATGACATAGGCCTCCAGACCTTCAAAATATCCGTTTTACTGAAGCAATTCCGGGAAGATTCAGGATTAAATCAAGAACAGCTTGCAGATTTCATTCATATTACCAAACAAGCGGTCAGCAAATTAGAAAACCATGGCGAAGATATCCGGCTTTCCACGCTTTGGAAGGTCGCCAATGCAACCGGGCATAAAGTCGCGATAAGCATAAAACGGACAGGGACAGTGCATCCACCCGCGTCTCGGCATTCGCGGGGGAGGTCACGCAGAGTACGGCATTCACGCGCACAGGCAGCATAAAACCATACTATTACTCTAAGGGAGGAGTTGTGCTGTTGCGCTCTAAAGGGCGGACAAGGCGCTGTATCATGCAAAAAAAATAGTCAGAAACAGGATTGGGTTGTGGCGGGAAGGGAAGTTGAGTATCGTGGATTTGTAGGATACAGTTCAACTGATGAAAAGAAATAAGGATTGATGTCATAGTTCTCTTTTAAAGGCCTTTGATAGCAAGGAGAAGTTTTGTGCATTGGAATGAGGTAAGGGATCTCCTGAATGTTGAACCTAATCAAATGCCCCTTTGTGATCATTTGATAACCACCACATACAACGCTGGGAGCAATATTTCCAGTAAAAGTAAGTCGTTTCGTTGGAAACATATTGATTCTTTCTTTGAGAGACTCGTGTGTCCTTATTGTTCAACTAAGTTAAAAATCCTCGCGGCCCTTCTGATGGTTCTTTTCTTCACCGCGCTTCCTCATGCCGCGGACACTGTCTATTTCTCCGAAGACTTCGAAGATTCCGTGGAAGTTTCGGCTGGTTTCACCATCAACGGCTGGGCCCAGGGGAACGTTGCCGTGACAAAAAAGGCCGCATTCAGGGGCACGTCCGGACTTCGCATCAGCGCCGATTCAGACTGGGTCGCGGCACGGACGCTCATGCTTACCGGTTCCTCTCCGGAGCTTGTCAAGGGCCTGTATTGTCATTTTGCCATGCGTCTGAACCGGGCAAACGGCACACTGCCAGCGCAGACGACTGCATCGCACCTGACCCTTCTGGGGTTCCGCGTGGTAAGCAAAATCGACAGTCCCTTTACCACGCCTGGCCTTGTCCTGCGGAAAACCGCGGACGGGACCCCGGGACTTCTCCTGCTCATGCGGCCCAATGGAAAAGGACGCACCTGGACCATTCCCGACACAGGCCTGGCGCTGGTGCGTCTTTCCCAATGGATATCCATTGATATATTCATCCGCGTGGACGGCGCAACAATCGAGGACTCGCTTTTTATCGATGGGCTCCCGGCCGGAAACCGGAAAATTGAACTGAGTCGGCCCGTGGGCCACTATCAGTACATCGAATTCCGCTGTAAAAAAACAGCTCGGGAATTCGGCATTGCTTCCATGGATATCGACCATTTCATCATATCATCTGCCCGCCGTGTCCACGAAGGGCTTGCAATGGACATTGTCCGCCCGCGGCAGGACAACCACGAATTCCGCCGCGGAGACACCGTGTTCCTGCGCCTGCGCTTACCTCCGGTGTCCAAAAAATGCTACATTGACCTGAACGCGCACGCGGACATTTTTACGGGAGATCGCGGCAACCGGTTCGGCCCTTTTGACGAAACCTCCAACCTTACCTTCAGCATCAACAGCGAGACCCAAGACCTCTATTTCAAATATAGACGGGGGAGCAATGAGTTCATCGCGTTAAAAAAAGATAGTCTGGCTGATCGTTTTTTCACCTCGGCAATAGCAGTCAGCATGCTTGACCTCTCCCCTGGATCCGGTGAAATACTCCTCCCCCTGGTCCTGAATGATAAAATGGTGAAAGGCGGGTGGTCCTTTGAAGGATATCTGGTGCGTGAAAATGGCGAAGTGCTTGATTTTCCCAAAACCGAATTCACGATCAGGGACAATTCCAAGGCTCGGATCTTCGTTGGCGCTAGTGTGCTGGCTGTTGCCATCGCACTCCTGGGGGCCAGGGCATGGAGAAAGAGATTCAGGATTGTACCCGATAACTGGAAAAGCATTGTCACTGAAGTAGACAGCTTCTTATCCGCCCATTTCCACGAGGAACTGGGCAGCAAGTCCATTGCCCGGACTGTCAGACTAAGCCCCAGGCGCCTGCTTACCATATATCAGACAGTCACCGGCAAGTCGCCGATGGAACAACTGCGGGAGGTCAGGATAGAAAAAGCGTGCGACATGCTTCGTTCTTCCAATGATTCAATTACAGAGATATCGTATAAGGTCGGGTACTCAGATCCTGACATTTTTCTTAGAAATTTCAAGAAAATGACCGGAAAAAGCCCCAGTAAATACAGAACCGGTTGAGGCTGGCCTGGATATTCCCCATTACCAGCTATGATTTCCGAAAAAGTGGCGTTTTTTCCTGAAAAATCGGTCATTATTGCCAAATAGTTGGGGCGATTTCTATTTCCCATTGTATCTTATTTAATGTCAGCGGATAATACCGGCATATGCTATCAGGAGGAATAAAAAATGAAAAGCATACCACTTTCCATGGGAATTCTCTTATGCGGCGCCTCACTCCTTTGGAGCACGGTCACGCATATCCACTGGGGCTCAAAGAACAATCCATTGAACGGGCTGACTGTTACCTGGCAAAGCTATGGCCCTGCTGACAGTATCCGCTGGGGGTATACGGACTTGTACGAACAGGGAACATTTGCTGGAACCCAGCGCGCGGATTATTCCGGATATCTCTATGATTACGCCTTTCCCGCGGTTCAGCCGTCTGCAACCATCCATTACTCCATATACGACGGAACTTGGGGCGTTGAAAAGACATTCCAGACCTCCTGCGACACGATTGCGGACAGACTTACTTTCATCACTGGTGGTGACATCCACGATTACAATCTGCCCGGATGGAGGACCATGGCTGAGACGCTGGCGCAGCAGGACGCCGACTTTTTCATTCATATGGGAGACAAAGCGACCGATGGCAACTCAGCGACTGACTGGGACGAAATCTATTCCTATGGCGCCTCCCTTTTCGAAAAAGCCCTGATCTATTACGCGGTCAGCAATCACGATTACAATTACAGCATCTATTACAATCAATTTGTGCTCCCGGGTGAAGAGAAATGGTACTCGTTCGAATTTGGGGATGCGCTGTTCATTTCCCTGAATAGCGAACGCGACTTCGCGGCCCAGTACGCATGGCTTGTTGACCAGCTCCGGAACACGGCAAAAAAGTGGAAAATCGTCTATTTCCACAAACCCTTTTTCGTAACCGTGGTCCATCAGCAGGACATGGACGCATACCGCGAAACCTGGTGGAAGGCGTTCGACGACTACGGCGTTGATCTTGTGTTGAATGGACACATTCATTATTACATGCGTTCAAAGCCGATAAATTTAAACGTCAATGCTGAAACACCGGTGGAAGAGTATGGGAGCGGGCCTGGCCAGGGCAGGCTGGAGATGGTCCTGGGCAACTGGGGTTCCGGGGGATATGACGGGACCCCCAGCTATTTCTCGAATACCGACTGGTTTGTGGAAAAAGGCGCGTGGGCGCTCAACTATGGCAAATGCCGGATTCACGGCGACACCTTGCATATGGACGTCCTTGATCCATATGGGCTGCTACTCGACAGTCTTACCATTATCAAGCGGCCGCAGGGACCTGACACGACCGCGCCGTTCTTCAGGGAAAGCGGGCCGTCTGGGACTGTTCGCACTGCCTCTGTTCTTGTAACACTGAAAACAAACGAGCCTGCGTACGTTCGCTGGGGTCTTGTCGACCAACCCTACGAAACCATGACAACCCAATTTCCGTCAGGAGAAGGCGGTTTCAACCATTCCATGGTCGTGGCAGGTGTGCATGGGCAGACCTATGTCTTCTATGTGCGCGCCATTGATGATTCCGGAAACTCCATGGACACTTCCGCGGTAATCAGTTTCACAGTGGACACAACCTGTACTTCGATGTCCTGGAAAGATCCTGGGTATGACGATTCTTCCTGGCCTCTCGGCCTGGCCGAGTTCGGTTACGGCGATGGGAATGAGGCCACAACCATTGCGAGGGTCTATACCGCATACTTCAGAAAGAGCATGTCCGTCTCCAATCCGGCACCCCTCTCTTCACTTGCGCTCGAGCTCAATTACGACGATGGCGTGATTGTCTATCTCAATGGCGCCGAGGTCGCCCGCCTTGGCATGCCCGCAAGTCAGGTCGGATACGACACCTGGGCCTCGACTGCGCACGAAGGCGGAACCTATACGACCGTTGATATTACCGCTCAGGGCCTGCCACTGCTCCACGATGGTCAGAACAGTATCGCGGCCCAAGTCCACCAAGAGGGATCGGGTAGTTCGGACATCTCCTTTGATCTTGCCCTTGTTTCCGGTACAGATACACTGGTTGCCAGAAAAGGTCAATGGCGCTATTCGGATATCGGTCGTGAGCCCGACAGCATTGAATCATGCACCAGCGGTCCATACTCGATTCCCGCCGCTCAAGTACCAGAAAAATCGCTGATGGTTTTTCCCAATCCGTTCAACCCTGCGGTGACCATACAATGCGGCAAAATACCGGGAAAAGACGGTCTGGTCACGGTTGAGATATTCAGGGTAAACGGCTCGTCTGTCGCCACAGTGGAAACCACAGTGGCTAAAATCAGCCGCAACGGCGTTGTTTGGAAGGCTGTCGGGGTGTCCAGCGGCCTCTATCTGTTCAGGTTACGGGCGGGTGACGCGTTTTATTCAGCAAAGGCCTTGCTGCTGCGATAAACCCCTCGCTGTGGGCGCAATCTCCACAGTCGAAGCGTATTGTCCGATTAAATTATATTCTTCACCATGCGATTGACCTTGGTCTTCCTGGGGTTGCTCTTGTATGTGCCGCAGTCTCAGGCTGTCATACAAAATTCGAGTACGCCTTTTAATCATCAATACACCGATGTTCTCATCGATGTTGCGGGTCTCTCGGCCGGCGCTCTATTCCAGACAGTGCTCTTGAACCCAGACCACCCGTTCATCAGTTCTGATGTAAAAACCTATCGCGACGAAAGCATCCCCTGCTGGGTCATCCCCCTTGTCCACCTCGGATACGCGGCAACGCCTTTTGCTGTTGATAAAAACGACGCGCTCAGGAATTTCCGGGGGTTTATGACAGCTTTTTCCGTAAATTTTGGCATCTACAGCGCGGTTTCATCGACCGTGGGCCGCAAACGTCCCAATTACGACGATGCCATTGCCCATGGGTACGAAGGCCAGCGAAGAAGCTTTTATTCAGGCCATACATCAATGAGTTTCTGTTCCGCAACATATATGAGCCTCTACTGGCTTGACCATGTAAAACAGCCGGCGTTGAAATACAGTCTGCCAATTGCGTTCTACGGATGGGCAGGTTATGTGGGATACACGAGGTACAACGAGCACTGGCACCACCTGTCTGATATTGTCACAGGCGCGTGTGTGAGCACTGCGATCACATACCTGGTATACCGTCTGTACAAAACGCCTTCCACTGACTCGGCAATCGCTCCTGCGCCCGGGGGCATACGGGCTTCCTGGTCATTTTAATAATGCCTATGCGCACGGGCTTGGCCTTTTTCTACACTTCGCTCAATCGAAACAGCGTTAACGCGCTCGCAGGCGCGCTCGAAAACCATCCTGTGGCGACAAAGGCGCATGTCTGTTTTTTCTACTATGCCCACGCCCTGCTCCCCGAAACCGGCCGTATTCTCGAAACACATGACAAAGCGCTGCTCTGCTTTTCATTTTGCACTCCACAAAAATGGGAGACCCAGGAGCTGGTGGCGCAGCTGCGAATGGCCTATGGAAACCGGATCACGCTCATTGCAGGCGGCCCCCATGCCACAGGCGATCCAAAAGGCACCCTGGCAATGGGGTTTGACTATGCTGTGCTGGGAGAGGCCGAAGAAACTTTTCCCGCGCTTGCGGAACAATTGCTGGAAGATGGGGATGTGACCGCAATCAAAGGCATTGCCTTTTACCAGCCAGGAGCCGGATATATGCATACCGGTCCTGCAGGACTTGTTGATCTTGACGCATTCCCTCCCTTTTCACTACGGTACGATAAATTGGGCTCTATTGAAATCACCCGCGGCTGCCCCTTCAGCTGCCATTTCTGCCAGGCAACACAGCTGACGCGAGGCACAGTGCGTCACCGCAAAAGCGAGGCCATTGTGGCAGCAGTGGCTGAAATGCGCAAACGGGACATGTACAACATACGGTTTGTTTCGGCTGATGCATTTGCGTATGGATCGCCGGACGGCCTTGGCATTAACCTGCACGCCATGGAGGAACTGCTGACCGGCGTAAACCAGGCCATTGGAAAAAAAGGCCGTGTATTCTTCGGCAATTTTCCAGCTGAGGTGCGGCCCGAACATGTTACAACTGACACTGTGGCGCTTGTGCTGAAATACGCGTGCAACAAGAACATCGTGGTGGGTGCGCAAACAGGAAGCCAGCGCCTTCTGGACCTGTGCAACCGGGGTCATACAGTTAATGACGTGTACCAGGCCATTGACATTGCCTGCTCCGCTAGCCTCAAACCCTTTGTGGACTTCATTTTCGGTCTTCCGGGTGAAACCGAGGACGATGCCCTGCACACAGTCCGTATGATGCAAGCCTTGGTGAAAATGGGGGCGACAATCCATGCCCATACATTCATGCCCCTTCCCGGGACTGGGTTTGAACATGAGCCATGTGGCGCAATCAATCCTGCCATACGAAAAATTGTTGAAAGGGAACTCCTTCCCAAAGGGGCACTTTTTGGCCAATGGGAAAAGCAGGAAAAAGTAACAGCAAAACTTTTGAAAAACAACGGTTGCTGAAGCTAAACTTCAAGGATCGATTCAAGTATTTCCTTATTTTTAAACATCTTACGCCAGATATCATTAAATACTCTAAATGAATATGCCGATAATTACTATTGCCAATATACGGAGGTTGAGTGTATTTTTTTTGTAAATCTTTTAAGCTGAAATAAAGGAAAAGGACCCGTATGGATATTACCACCATTTTTGGGATTAGTTTGGCGGTCGGCGGAATGATCGTCGGTATCCTTGAAGAGGGCGGCAACCTGCTCGCGTATGTAGGCGTATCAGCCTTCATCATCATCGCCTGCGGGACCGTTGGTGCTGTTATCACCAGTTTTCCCTTGTCTACTCTATCAAAAGCCCCCCGCCTGCTCATCATAGCTTTTACCGAACAAAAATACGACATCACTAAAACCATTAATATGCTTGTGGGATTTTCCGAAAAAGCGCGGCGCGAAGGCATCCTGAGCCTTGAAGTAGAACTGACAAACATTAACGATCCTTTTCTAAAACAAGGCGTCCAGCTCATTGTAGATGGCACTGAACCCGCGTTGGTGCGTGACATTCTCGAAACTAAAATAACCACTATTGAGGAACGCCACCACAGTGGCGCGGGAATATTTGAGGCTGCGGGCGGTTTTGCTCCCACCATGGGCATCATTGGCACTGTTCTTGGCCTCATCAACGTGCTGTCAAACATCTCCGACGCCGCGTCGCTTGCGGCCTCAATCGCCCTTGCCTTTATTGCCACGTTGTACGGCGTGTTTTCCGCAAACGTCATCTGGATACCTATCGGCACCAAGCTTAAAAATAAAAGCAAGAAAGAGGTGCTGGTAAAAAGCATTATTGTCGAAGGTGTGCTCTCCATTGAGTCGGGCGACAACCCGCGCATTGTGGCGCAAAAACTTATTTCATTCCTCTCCCAGTCCGAAGCCAAAAACGTCAACGTCAGCAGCGGCAAATAAGGCGTAGGCCCGTATGGCGCACAAGAAGAACAAGCCCGCGGAAAAAGAAAACGCGGAACGATGGCTGCTCACCTACGCTGATCTTATCACCCTGCTCCTGGTGCTCTTCATTGTGCTCTACTCCATGGCGCAGACCGATACCCAAAAATTCCAGGAAATGGCTGAATCGCTCGCCATCACATTCGGCGGGGTAGGCCGTTCAGGCGTACTCGACGGCGGCAGGTCCCTGGTTCCCGGGCCCAGCGTCTCCAAGGAACGACGGGCCATGTCTAACACCCAGGAGCGTATCAACCGGATGATCGCGCAAATGGGCCTTCAGGGGAAAATCTCGGTTTCGCGCGAGGAAAGGGGCCTAGTCATTAGCATAAAGGATTCAGTGCTGTTCTATTCGGGATCAGGCGAGCTCTCGGGGCCGGCAATGGAGATTGTTGGCAGGGTTGCCCGGATTCTCCAGCCAATGCCCAATTTCATACGCGTTGAAGGACACACAGATACTGACCGCATTCACAATACCAGGTTCTATTCAAACTGGGAGCTGTCAACATCCCGCGCCACCAACGTACTCCAATACCTGCTCCATTCCGGCGGTATTTCCCCAGACCGGCTCTCGGCAGCTGGATACGGCGAATACCGTCCAAAAGCCCCCAACGACACCCCCGAGAACAAGGCGCAGAACCGCAGGGTCGATATTGTCCTTATGGTAAGCGGGTTCAACAAATACGAGCCCAAGGCTGAAAATGCGGGTCATTCAGCACCCGCCGAAGAACCTGCCCGCGAAAACGACGAATAGCCCTACCCCAGGTATTTTTCCCGATGTTCCATGAAGTCCTTGTACACCCGGAAGTAGTCTGTCTCCTCGTAAGAGCAGGATGAAACAGGAACAGTGTCAAAATTATAGATGATCGCGCCAGGGCAGGCAAGCAGCAGGGGTGAATGCGTGGCAATAATGAACTGGGCATGGCCTGCCGTGGCCATATCGCGGACAATGGCGAGCAGTTCAATGAGGCGGCGCGGTGAAAGCGCGGTCTCGGGCTCGTCAAGCAGGTAAAGCCCCTCAATGGCATAGCGGGTGCGGAAAAACGAGATAAGCGACTGGCCGTGCGACATGGTATACAGCGATTTGCCGCCGAAATAGTCGAGAACGCCAGGGTCCATGGACGCCCACTCGTCGAGGTTTTGCGTAAAATGACGGAAATTGTCCGACGAGAAAAACGACCCCAAAATCATCCGCTTTTCCTGCGCCACTTCGATATATTCGCAAAAACGTTCCTCATACCGGTTGTACTGGAACCGGCCGCGTTCCATTTCCTGCCAAATATGGATATTGCACCGCCGCGCAATTGCCTGTAAAAGCGTCGACTTTCCGCTGCCGTTCTCGCCAATGAAAAAAGTGATTGGGGCGATAAAATCGATGCGCGGAGTAACGGCAAGGGACGGCACGCTGAATGGATAGACGTCGTGGGCTGGAAAACGGTCTTGATGAATGGTCAGTGCGCTGATATGCATGATATATTCCGCATAAAAAATAAACGTTCCAGGGATAGCATGCAATGAATTGCATATCGCTCATCGGAAACATTGTTTCTTTTTCCTTCTTGCCCCCTACGTACCTCTTTATGCATTTTACTCTTTTATGAAAAACCTTCTCCAATTCGGCGCAGGTAACATAGGCCGTTCCTTTATTGGCCAGCTCTTTTCGCGCGCAGACTATGAGGTGGTCTTTGTCGACGTTGACCAGACCCTGATCTCCGCGTTCAACGCCCGGCACTCTTACACAGTCGAAATCCGCGACCAAGAAAACCAAACCATTGAGGTAAAAAACGTACGCGCAATAAGCGCTGTGGACGTGGACAGCGTTGTCAGAGAAATTGCCAGCGCTTCCATCATGGGCACAGCCGTGGGTCCGGCAGTACTGCCCCGGCTTTTCCCAGTGCTTGCCCGGGGTATTCAGGAGCGCCATGCAGCAGGCGCAGGACCAATCGACATTATCCTGTGCGAGAATCTGAGGAACGCGGCAGAGACAGTGCGCAGCGGTCTGCAGCCACTGTTACCCGGAGACTTCCCTCTTGCCGCATACATGGGCCTGGTAGAAACAAGCATTGGCAAAATGGTTCCCATGATGCCGGATGAAGTACGCAAGCACGACCCGCTCATGGTATTTGCCGAGGCATACAACACGCTCATTCTCGACCACAAAGGCTTCATCAATGAGGTGCCGGATGTTCCCGGTCTTGCGCCAAAAGACAATATGAAGGCCTACGTTGACCGCAAATCATTCATCCACAACTTGGGACACGCGGCACTCGCCTACTATGCCCACCTTGTGGCCCCGGAAATGACCTACACCTATCAGGCGGTCGAGGACCCTGAACTGCGCGCGTGGGTAAAGATCGCCATGTGGGAATCTGGCCGCACTCTCATGGCCATGTATCCCGGTGAATTTACGCAGGAGGGGCTTGAGGAGCATATCGAGGACCTGCTACAAAGGTTTGGCAACAAAGTCCTCGGTGACACCATCCACCGGGTGGGACGCGACCTGAGACGCAAGCTCTCGGCAATTGACCGCGTGGCAGGTCCGCTCATAGAGGCCGAACGCGGCGGTTTGCCAGCGCCCTATACGGCAATTGCGCTTGCAGCAGGTCTCTATTTCCTGGCGCCAGGATCTGACAACAAACCCTTCCAACCCGACGCGGAGATTGTGCGTATTTGTGAAGAACAGGGACCGGAACAAGTGATACGTGAAATCTGCGGGCAAAGCGACCGCATGATACGGATTGTCACGGAGATATACCGGAGCATTGGCAGGGAACAACAAAATGGACGCTTGCCGCGCCAATCGTTTGGCGCGCTGGGCGATCGCATTGCCTCGTTTTTTCTGCCTGGCGCTCTATGACCTCGCGATACACGCTGACCAGCGCCATACTATTTTAGCAAAATGCCCTTTTTTTCATCAAAAAACTTACCAGACTGAAGCCGGAAGAAGTATACCCCTGAAGCATGACGTGATGCATTCCATGTTACAGTATAAACACCTGGTTTTTTAAACTCATGCACGAGTATATCGACCATCTTGCCCTTAACATCGCATACATCCACTTGTACATTGTCTGCATCGCAAATCCGGTATTCTATGGTTGTTGATGGATTAAAGGGATTAGGGATATTCTGCTGAAGCGAAAATACATGTGATCCCCCAATTGGCCTGGCATTGACCGCGGTAGTTAACGTATCGTCATCGGCCAGAGTCATGCGAATCACAACATCATTGTAGTCCCAGTGCTTGCCGGGCTCTGGAGAATCTTCAAAACGGAACTCCCATATGGTTTTTGAGACTTGAATGATCTGCGCGCACTCGGAATTTGAAAAGTATTCAAAGTTCCCCATGCGGGTATAGACATTGATGCTGAGAACGAAATCATTTCCCAGAACATACGTCGTATCCACGGTCTTGCCAATGCTCGAAAAATTATTTCTGAACAATATCGTATTAAACGGCGAACGCAAGTACACATCGGAAACAAGGTTTGTGGACGATGATACGAGAGTGAAGGACACGCGCCTGGAATATAATCTTGCCCATGCATTCCAGGTCATAATCCTGTATAGCAGCGTATCTCGCGCGGTATTGCCCAGATACAAAAACACCCGTCCTTGCCCGTAACTTGCATAATTAAAATCAGGGACATCGGTAGCACGGCCCTTTACCAAGGAAGCATAGTGACTGTCGATGGAATCGATCTGGTCAGCGGCCATAGGAATATCATCAGCATCAATACCTTTGGTAATATAATGGGCTGAGTCTAGAATGATCTCTGGATAATCACCCCGGTCATACCACGTTGAAAGATAGACCGGATAGGGAAGCATGACGAGTGGTTTTCCGCAATTCGGCTGCTCAAGCACAATATATCCACCGTTATAAACAAATGACTTGAAGAACCCAGCATTGTCTGAAACCCAGGCATCCACGGTCTGGTCATAGCACCATCCTAATGGAAAATAAAAGATATCATAGGTTCTCAGAAGCGACGTGTCTATGCCGGGGTAAATGGAATCGACTTGTCGAAATCCCACGTTAATGAATTTAGTAATAAAATAAGGCGTCGAAGAGAAACTGCTGAAATGCTCACCCCGGATTACCCCCACTTTCAAGGTCTGCATTACAGAATCGGGAATTCGTGTCAGATATGCCTGGGCGTTTGTTTCCAATGCAAACACCGTACCAATCAAAAATGCGGCACTGATGAGGGATCGCATTATTCCAGTCATCATTCCCTTTCTCGACGACCTACTTCAGCAAAACGCCCCTTCTCCCGGAGACGAAATGGCCTGCGTAGAGCTTAAAACAATATATGCCCGAAGCATGATTTTGCGCGTTCCATTGCACAGTATATGTTCCAGGCTGCTTGTATTCGTTCGTGAGTACTTCAACCAGATCCCCCTTTATAGTGTACACTTCCAGCCGCACACGTGAAGGATCAGCGACCCAGTAGTGAATACTCGTCGATGGGTTAAAGGGGTTGGGCATGTTCTGCTGGAGTAAAAATCGATCAGCAGCTGCGAGAGGTTCAGAACTGGCGGCAGTGGTCACGGTATCGTCCTCGGCCAGAGTCATGCGAACCACGACATCATTATAGTCCCAATGTTTGCCCGGTTCAGGCGTATCTTCAAACCGGAATTCCCAAACATTATTTGAAATCTGGATCGTCTGTGCGGCCTCGGAATTCGAATAATACTCAAAATCCCCGTACCGAGAGTGTACATAAATACTGAGAACAAACGTGTCTCCCAGGATATAGTTTGTATCAACAGTCTTGCCGATGTTAACGAAATTATTCTCGAACAAAATAGTATTGATCGGAGAATGCAGATACACGTCGGATACAGTATTCGTGGATGATGACACAAGAGTGAACGAGACCCTCCTGGAAAACAGTTTCTCCCAGGCGTTCCAGGTCATGATCCGATATAACAAAGGATCCGCCGCAGTATTACCAAGATAGAGAAAAGTGTGGCCTTTTCCATAGCTGCCACAGATCATATCCGGGGAAAAGGTGACACGGCCCTTGGTAAGAGGGATATAACGGCTATCCATTGAATCGACCTGGTCTGTGGGAAAGGACAACTGGGTCCGTCTGAACCCCCGCGTAATGTAATGTGTTGAATCAAGAACAATTTCCGGATAATCATTCGTGTCATACCAGATTGATAAATATATTGGGTATGGCAGCATGGTGAGAAGTCCGCTGCAGTTTGGCTGTTCGAGGACAATATATCCGCCCTCATAGACGAATGATTTGAAAAAAGTGGCGATCTCCGACACCCAATCCCTCGTTTTCGTATCGTAGCACCATCCTAAGGGAAAATAGAAAATATCGTATGTCCTCAGAAACGATGTATCTGTATATGCGCTGATTGAATCAACCTGACGAAACCCAAGATTTTGAAACTTTTGAATATAGTATGGGGTGGCAGAACCAGAGCTCCAATGCTGGCCCTGTATGACCCCTATTTTTAATTTGGCTGCCGTAGAATCCGGGAGAATATTCAGTGGTTGTTGGGAATTAGCAGCACACCAAAGCCCAGCTATCAGGCTCATCAGAAACGTTGAAAATGATCTCGTCATCCCAACCCTTTCAATTTTTTCCTGTCAAGTGTAATTTATATTTTTCCTTCTACGATATCAACAATTATTATTGTTTCTCATCTTAAATTCCAGAGAATCGAGGGAATAATCTTAATTGGCGTTTCATCCAGTCAGCATTGTATTTTTTATCCATGACGCAGGCCAACCCATCCCAATCTTTTCAGGGTTCGATATTCACGCTTCTTGCGGCTATTTTCCGGAAACACGAAGTAAAACCGGTTCTTATCGGTGGATACGCATTCATAGCAAGCAAAGTCATTCGTTCAACCTTTGATATCGATTTCATTGTCACTGGTGAAGATGAAGCCAAGCTGGAACCGGACATCATAAGCACCGGGTATACCATCAAGAAGCGCCAGGGCGTGGCAGTGCAATTTAAAGCCGAAAAAAAAGGCCTGCGAGACCTGGATTTTCTCATTACTGATGCGGATACGTTTCAAAAACTCGTTAAAAACGGCAGACAGGTTATCATTGCCGGGGAAACGTTTATTATCCCAAGTCCGGATCATTTAATCGCCATGAAGCTGCATGCCATAGTGAATAATCCAGAGCGAGAAAAAAAAGATCTTCTGGATGTAATTCAGTTAATTGAATCGAACTCCATTGATCCGAAATCTTCGGAGATCAAAAAGTTATTCAAAAAATACGGTTTAGAACATTTATTTAAGCAAATCACAATGGATAAATAATGGCTGAAACCGATGATTTAAATCTGCCAAATATAGGACCTGGCGTACTCTTGCCGCCAACACCCAGGTCCCTCGATGAAATCGACGCATGGATACAGGAGGATTTTGAATTGTTCTTCGACCGCGAATCATATGATCGGGAAAAGGCGCGTATGACCGTGCCGCAGCAGTTCAGACTCGATTAAGCCCTAAATGCCAGGCACCATTTTGGTACCAGGCACCAAAATGGTGCCACGTACAACATCCTGCGTTTTACTTTTTGGCCCTACACTACCCTTGCTATTAAACGAGGCCTAACACTCTCTCTGATTCCTTGTCTTCAAATCTTGTAACAACTTATTTTATTTGGACTTATTTGATAATCCAGCCGAAGTAGCTCAGTCGGTAGAGCAATTCATTCGTAATGAATAGGTCACCGGTTCAATTCCGGTCTTCGGCTCTTTCTCTCCTCATTTGCCTTGCATCCTGAAATACAGTATTTTTACCTCTATGAAAAAGAGCCGGAAAAACCAGGTCCCTGCAGTATCAATTATTGACCTGAACGGCGATGACTGGTATGTTGGCGAAGGGGCGCATCCCACCGCATGGCTGCCCGCGCGCGTGCCTGGCAATGTGCAGGAAGACCTCTGGCGGAACAATAAAAAACCCGACCCCTACTTCGGCGAAAACGCCGCTGAATACCGCGATACCGAGAAAAAATTCTGGTCCTATAAAAAAGCCTTTATGTTCGCGCCCGGGAAAAATGAGCTCAACTGGTTCCTGGTGTTTGACAGCGTAGACTACAAAGCCGATTTTTTCCTGAACAACGAGAAGATCGGCAGCCACGAAGGCATGTTCTCGGAGGTGCGGCTCGCCGTGGGCCATGCGCTCACATCAGGCTGTAACGAGGTCAAAGTTGTCATTCACCCGCTTGCGTTTGCGCCGCACGCCTCGCGCGCCCATATAAACAAATACTGCCTGCACCGCCACGACGGCCGGTGGATGGCAAAATCGCTCATGAGTTTTGATTGGGACTTTGCCCCGCGCTTTGTGCCCACGGGCATCTGGAAAGACGTGCGGCTCGAAGGAAAAAACGGCGTGCGCCTGCACTCTCCCCGAGTGGACATGACGTTCAACAGCGACCATTCGTCCGTTGACCTTGTCTTTCTGGCCGACGCCGATGTCTTTGAACACAACGATTATACGGTCCGGCTTTCCCTGTACGAAGGCACCCTGCCTCGCGGCAAAACAGGCGGCCCGAAACCAGCGCTCCGCCTTGAAGCGCCAGTTTCGCTCAACGCCTTTAACAATGAAGTAAAACTTGCGGGCGCCTTTAAAAAACCAAAACTCTGGTGGCCGCTAAACATGGGCGTACCCTTTCTCTATACCGCGGAAATGACCATCCGCAACCGCCGCGGAGAGGTCGACACAATCAGGTTCAACGTGGGCCTGCGCTCCTTTAAAATGATCCGGAGCCCTGCTGACAGTCAGGCAGCCCTGCCCCTGCCCAGCCCTGCCCTGAATAACGAGACCGTGATGGCGGTCAATGGACGCGCATTTTTCTATAAAGGCGTCAACTTCGTGCCCATGGACATTCTCTTCGGCCGAATTGACAACGCAAGAATAAAGACCCAGATGGACCTGGTGAAGGACGCGAACATCCAGCTTCTGCGCGTATGGGGAGGCGGCATTGTAAACCGCGACTATTTTTACGAATTGGCGGACCAGTACGGCATTCTCATCTGGCAGGAATTTCCCCTTGGCTGCACGGACCACGAAGGAAATCCGCAGTACCGGGACATCCTCGGGCACGAGGCGGGCGCGATCATCAAACAGCTTCGGCACCACCCCAGCATAGCCCTCTGGTGCGGCGGCAACGAGCTCTTCCAGCCCCAGTCAGGCATGGCCCCTTTTGACCGCATCATCCGCATGCTAGGCGCGATAAGCTATGAATGCGATCCTGAGCGCATTTTCTTCCCTTCTTCGCCCTATCCCGGGGCATTGCACGGCCCCTATACATTTGACATGCACGGCGCTGGACTTCACGGAGGTTCAGTGGATCATGTCCAATACTGCAACGACCTGCCAAACGGCGCGTATAACGAATGCGGGATCAGCGGCGCTGAACACGCCTGGCTCATTGAAAAATGCCTACCCAAAGATGAGATATGGCCTCCGGCGCCCAAAGGGTCGTGGGAGTTTCACAAAGGGTTTAATGCCTGGCAAAAAGGCGATTCGTGGATGTGCCTTGCCCTGGTCGAAAAATATTTTGGCCCACTGAAGGACCTTGCGGACCTATGCAGGGCAAGTCAGTTTCTCCAGGCCATTGGCCTCCAGTACCTGTGCGAGGAATTGCGGCGTCGCTGGCCAAACATCACAGGCTCAATGCCCTGGTGCTTCAACTACCCGTGGACAACGGTCGCGGGAAGCGATATTGTGGCCTATCCCGACGTGCCAAAGCCGGCCTATTTCACCATTCAGAAAACCTACGCGCCCCTGGCTGTTTCAGCGCGGCTCCAGCATTTCGTGCTTGTGCCGGGCGAAGAGACCCAGGTTGAGGTCCACTGCTGCAACGACTCCATGGCCAACGCTGTCGCGGGAACAATCGCGCTTTCACTGACGCCCCTTGACAACAATGACGCGCTCTTCAAAAAGACTCGCGCTATCGCCCCAGTGGCATCCATGGCCAGACTCTGCGCCGGCCCTTTTACCATCAAACTGCCGGACGATGCCGGAGGAGTATACGAACTTGCGGTCTCATGGAAAACCGCGCGCATGGTTGTTTCGACCCGCTACTGGTTAGGCATAGGCGCTTCAGGAAAAAACCGTCTGCCTGCCGGGTGCTATGCGCCCCTGCTCGCGTACTGGAACAAGGACAAAAAAAACCTGATGCCAGGCATGTACTAGATTCACTTTTATCTCGTCCCCGACCCGTACAATTAATTTATTTTTTATCCGTGATCAAATACGGTATTGACTTCATTGAGGAGGGAATGGTCCTGGGCCGCTCCATTTACGGCCCAAAAAACGAACTCATTCTTGCCGCGGGTTTCAGGCTCACCGCCCCTATTATCGAACGGCTCAAACAACTCAGGTATTTCGAGATATACATCCACGAACCCGGCACGGATGAAGTGGTGCCCGAGGACATTGTTTCCGAGCAGGTGCGCCGCGAAGCAGAGGCCGAAGTGTCGGCCATGCAGAATAAGGCCACCGCCATCCTGGCCATCCGGGAAGAATCTCTCGATCAGGTCAAAAAAATCGTTGAGGAAAAATCAGGGGCCTTTAAAAATATTGTTCTTGCCCCGGTACTCAAGGAACGTCTTTCCGGCATTATCGAAAACATTCTCTCGTCACCCCGTTCTCTGCTCAACCTTTCTGCCATCAAGAACATGAGCAGCTACCGCTTTCAGCATGCGATCAACACAACAGTAGTTGCCTTGTACCTGGGACTGCGCAACAACTTCACGCTTCCCGAACTCGAACTTCTAGGCATGGGTACCATGCTCATGGACATCGGCATGATCGCGCTTCCCCAGCAAATGCTTGAAAAGCCGGGCCCGCTTTCACAGGAAGAAATGCTCATGGTGCGCGAGCATCCCAACTACGGGTTCCTCATTTTGGGGAAAAACCCGGCCCTCTCACCCGTGGTAAGCGCAATCTCCTTTCAGCACCACGAACGCCAGGATGGCGCTGGCTATCCCCGCAAACTAACGGGAACCAATGAAATCCCCATCAAGCGCGCAACGTTTGAGACCCAGGCGGTCATCCACCGGTTTGCCGAAATCGCCGCGGTGGCCGACGCATACGATGCAATAACCACGGAACGTCCCCATGCAAAGGTAAAAAGCCCGGCACAGGCGGTTGAAGAGTTGATAAAAGTGGCCGGGAGCCAGTTGAACAAGCGGATCGTAGAGACGCTGATAAAAAGCATCCCGCTCTTTCCCGTGGGCGCGCACATCCTTGTGAGCGCGTCAGTGAACAGGGAACAGGTGGGATATCAGGGTGTGGTTGCTGAGGTAGATCCGGAAAAACCAGACCGTCCGGTCATTCTGCTTATCAGGACCAAACATGGGAAAGCCATTTTACCTCCCCAAAAAATAGACATGCGCAAGCAGCAATACCTGACCATTGAGGTCATTGTCTAGATCCGCTCAAATGCCTCCAATGCAGCAGCATGATGAAGATAATCAGCTGTATAAAGCAGCCAGAAGTCTTTGATGACCTCTCATCGAATTGAAATCTTCAATAAAAAGAACTATATTATAGTAAAATGGTTCATTAAATGGTTCAATTATAGTTCGTCACGGAGGAATTATGAAAGCAATAACACTGCACGATATTGACCGAGAAATGGCAAATCTGATCGTCCAAAAATCGCATGACCAAGGCCTTAGCCTGAACAAGACTATTAAAAAACTTCTGGAGCAGGCGCTAGGTATCAGGCCAGCTGAGCGAGGTATCCACCGTAAAGACTTTGCCGAGTTTGCCGGCGCATGGTCCAAGGATGACTTCGACCATTTTATGGGAACAATGAAAGCATGCCGCCGTATGGACAAGGAGGACTGGGAATGAAGACCGTTTTGTTGGATACCACCGCCTACTCCCACTTGATGCGCGGCGAACAGGCTGTCCTGGATGTCTTGGCGGAGGCGGAAACAGTGCTCGTTTCAGTGATCGTGCTGGGCGAATTGAACGCGGGCTTTGCGAGCGGTACAAAGAAGAAGGAAAACAGGGAATTGCTTAATCGATTTTTACGCAAACCAACGGTAAAAATCAATAATATTACAGCGGAAACGTCGGAAATTTTCGGCGAAGTCAAACATGATCTACAGCAGGCAGGAACGCCGATCCCCATAAACGACGTATGGATTGCCGCGCAAGCGAGGGAAACGGGAGCGCTGCTTATCACCTATGACAAGCATTTCCGTGCAGTGCCTGGAGTGCGTATTCTGGATTTACCGTATTAGCTTCAGCGAATGGGCGCGGAGCCACGCCGGACGCGCTGGGTAATGTTTAAAAACCGGCTGAGTGGTGAGACCCCGGCAGCCGAATCAGTCTTCGATTTCCTGTTCCTTCTGTTTTCTCTTAAAGGTCAATAGAAGAAGAAGTCCTCCGACAATTGAAACTATCAGGGCGATTAACACTGGCAGTTTTCTCTTACCTATCATAATTTCCTCCGTAGGTTTTAAAAATATACTAAGTTGCATGAACAAGCAATGAGGCCAGAGGTCCCGCGATCCGGCCCGGGTCCTGGGCGTTATGGCCAGGCGCAGGCGACACCACTTTTATATGACGCACGCCAAACGGCGCCCAGAGCACCGAATTTTCAACACAGTGATAGAGAACAAGCACCGGTATATTGAGCGCTGAACAAATATGAGGGATTGCGGTATCCGCTGAAACAACCGCGTCCATGGTTGCGATAAGCGCTGCCGCGCCCATAATACCCTGGTGCGGCGGATTTTCTTGCGCACACGCGGGAATGCCAAGAATTTTTAGTTGCTCAAACACGTTGCCATGCGGCGGCGTAAGAAGAATAAACCGCGCACTAGGGTGCTGTGCGCTGAAAAGCTCGATAATACCCTTCCATAAAACAGCAGGCGCCTCACGTTCAGGCACGCCTGACGCAAGATTCACGCCAATGACCGGACCAGGTCCAAGCCCAACCCGCCAGGCACGGGCCTGTTCCAGAAGATCTTGCGGGATCCTGAGAACAGGACGAACCTCTTCAGTTGTGTAGGTGACGCCCAGCTCTCCTGCCATTGCCGCGGTCTCTTCGAGCATGGTCCGCGTGGCATTGCCCCAGATGGTCTTACGGCAATTCCGATGGTAAAAAAAATCCAGATCATCGCCCATGGTCATGCGCATACGAAAGGCCCACGACCCTGCCGAGAGAGCTGCGAGAAGACCGCCGGTAAGAGATGAGTAGAGGACCAGATTTACCACAAAAGAATAGCGCGCCTTCCTGATGCTGCGCACAAGCGCTGCCATTGCCATGGGCCGCTTATCGTACACATAGAGAGCATCGACATCGGGCGACCCTTCGATAATCATGGCATTACGCGATGAAGCAATGACACCAATGCGGATGTCAGGGAATTTTTTCTTGAGCATGCTGAAAATGCCAGTGCTGATTATCATATCACCGATTCTGTCGTGACGCAGGAACAACACTGAGCTGTTATTGTCCAGAACAGGCATGGAAGAAGGCCTGACCTTAAATGGGGTAGCCAGAAGCGGAACAAGAAACCTCTTTCCGCGCACTTCAAACTCTTTTAAAAAAAGGCCTTTCATTGGGTAGGAAAGATATTTTCTACACAACAATAAAAGCAAACCTTAATAAAAATACATTTTTGTACTATCTGTTATATACATTATATGTTTATTATCTATTTTTTAAACAAAAATAACTTACTTTATTGTATTTTTTATTTTTGTTATATTACGTTTTTGTACTTTTATATTAAAATCTGCTTTTTTATATGCATAATTCACATTGATTATAAACAAGATATGAACAAAAAGTGCGACAGGTACACTAATTGCATTTCCTTACTCCTAACACAGGAGGAAAAATGAAATCTGGAACAGCAGCGCTCTTTCTTACCGGTATCCTGCTCGTGGCCCTTCCCGCTGCAACAAATGCCTATTCTTTTACCGCATGGACTTCAATGACAGGCAAAAAAACATTGGCTATAAATCCATTTTTATACAAACCGCTTTCTCCAACAGACAACCTTTCAATGGATCTGGTGGCTGCCTATGGCTTGTCTGAAAACAAGGACATCTTTGTAAATTTCGCTTCCATGTATCTACACCCTGGTACCTATGCAAGCTCATGGATAATGCCGCGGTATAATTTCGGCAACAACAGAACAATCGCACTGCTTGTGGGAAGCGATGGAAACAACATATTCGGCGGTCCGCAGTTTCATTTTCTTAAAGAGAGCGAACGATTCGCCGTTGAAGTGAACGTAAACGGAACAATGAATTCAGTATTCGACGCTGGCCTGGTATCCGCTGTCATTGCACCAGTATATAAAATACTGCCCAATGTTCTTCATCCCTACATTGAGGTAGATCCATCCATGGATTTCACCGGTTCGTTCGCTCTCGCGCTGGTGCCGGGTTGCTGGATAGGAATCCCTTCGACCAGGCACCAGGCATCCATTGCAGTGCCCCTGACAAATATGGCTGGCAACGGAGATATTTGCGTAGGAATAACACTGTGGTACTGGTATGCGTTCGACTTCAACAACTGACTGGAGGCTTAATTATGACAATCGACACTGGCAACACCTCCTGGGTACTGGTTTCAACAGCCCTGGTCATGCTCATGACCGCGCCTGGACTTGCCTTTTTCTATGGTGGTCTGGTGAGGAGAAAAAATGTGCTTTCAACCATGATGCAGTCTTTCTTTCTTTTATGCCTGGTAAGCCTCCAGTGGATACTGTATGGCTATTCACTCGCTTTTGGGCCCGACATTGGCCACGTAATCGGCAACCTCTCGTGGCTTGGTCTGACCAATGTGGGAAGCGCCCCCAACCCTGACTATGCAGGAACAATCCCCCACTCGCTCTTCATGGTATTCCAGATGATGTTCGCAGTCATTACGCCTGCGCTAATAACCGGAGCGTTTGCCGAACGGATAAAATTCTCCACCTTCGCAGTTTTCAGTATTATCTGGATAACCGTAGTGTACGATCCGGTCTGCCATTGGGTATGGGGCGTAGGAGGCTGGCTCAGAAACCTGGGCGCGCTTGATTTTGCCGGCGGCACAGTCGTGCATATTTCATCGGGTGTATCAGCGCTTGTCTGCGCGCTCATGCTGGGAAAACGCAAAGGATATCCCGGCGCAGCCATTCCACCGCACAATATGACCTTTACGCTGCTTGGCGCGTCGCTTCTCTGGTTCGGCTGGTTTGGCTTCAATTCTGGCAGCGCTCTTGGCGCTTCGGGTCTTGCGGTTTCCGCCTTTATCACCACAAACACAGCCGCTGCCGCGGCAGCGCTCATGTGGATGCTTATTGAATGGAAGGTTGCGGGAAAACCAACCGTACTGGGCGGCGCCTCAGGCGCTGTTGCGGGACTGGTGGGCATTACCCCTGCGGCTGGATTTGTCTCACCGCTGTCAGCCATCGCCATTGGCATAATCGTGGCCGCCGTATGCTACAGCGCTGTTGTGATTGTAAAAAACAGACTGGGATACGACGACAGTCTTGACGCTTTTGGCATCCATGGCATTGGAGGAATGACCGGGGCCATATTGACCGGCGCCTTTGCCAGCACTGCGGTCAATGCCGCTGGCAGCAATGGCCTCTTCTTCGGCAACCCCACGCAGATGATCACGCAGATTGTCGCGGTCGCGGCCACCGCTGCCTACGCGGCCATGGCCACCGTCACTATCTTGAAAGTGCTTGACGCGACCATGGGCCTTCGGGTAAGCGACGAAGAGGAAGTCATGGGTCTTGACCACACGCAGCACAAAGAAAGCGCCTACACGCTTTTAGATTGATTGAGCGCTGAACAGGCACGAGATCATTTCAACAGCATGCACGGCTTTGTCAATATCTTGCCATTGACCATTGCCCTGATAACATACATGCCGCTGGGCTGGTCTGATGCATCCCAGGGAATTGAATGACGAATTCCCGGTGTCAGGTCTTGTACCAGTTTTCCCTGTGTATTGAATATCTTTAATTCCATATTCGTAATTTGAAATTCGCCCGCCTCGCCGAGAGTGAGTCGAGGCGGGTAATTCGTAATTGTTATTATTACCGCCGGATTAAACGGATTGGGCCAGATTTCAATGTCTAATCCGCCTTTTTGAATCTGTTCCGGCTTTTTTTTTACACCAGTACTTCCTGAGGCAGGATTGGATATGTCGATATATTTGTTGACCACGGCCCCGGCAATGGAAAGGGATCGCGCCGTATCATTGAACGCGGAAAAAGAATACTCCCGGTCAACGCCGTTTTCAGTATAATGATACGACACCATGACTGGATCGCTTGCGGGAAAGACCGTGTCCTCGTACGCGGCATGGACCATGATCCTGTTGATGCCGTGGCCTGAGGTGGTTGCACACGAATACCGGGCATAGAGCACATTGCCATATCCCGGAAGATCGACCGTACCATCCTTATGGCCCTGCCAATGCCTGTACCAAGGCGGTTCCGGTGAAAAGTTGAAGACAGTCTGATAGGAGCTATTGTCTGAAGAAGCTGAAAAGGTGTAGGTCCTTGTCTGGTTCCATCCGCTAACAACCGATGCGCCAAGCGTGACCCACTTGAACTTTCCTGTTGACGGCGCAGTTATTTTGAAGACCATTGAGCCCACAAGCTTGTTCTGGAGTGAAAATGGATTGTAGGTCCCACTCCTGTTGAAGATCATTGAATTCGTCTGTCCCGAATCACTTAAAAGAACGGGAAAACGGATGGGGACTGTGTTCTCCCCTTTTACATCGCCTGTTTTATATGATATGGTATTGGTACCCTGGGCCAGGCGTGGAAGCGACATGGGCGCCACTGACAGCCAAGTCTCTGTGCCAAAACCTGAAAGCCCGGCCGCGCCAGCAGTGCCGGTGAATTCAAATTTGATGAAATATTCGTGCCGGCCATAACATTGGACCGTAATGTCCTTTGCGGCATTGAGGTTTGTTCCCTGCTCAAGGTCCTGCCATACATAACCGAAATTGGTTGAAATCTTCACCGACGTCTGTCCCTGCGTAACATACTGTACCTTTGCGCCGTCCGCATCATCGTTTTTATCAACAACATTGTTCGCCTTGCCTATAATAATATACGGTGAATAGGTCCGGAAAATAACATAGCCCGTACCGTTCTGCGCCAGGACAGGACCCGATGCGGTATGTACCATATTACTGTCAATAAAAATACCGTCACGATAGTCCGCGGCAGTGGTGAGGTCGGGATTGTATAAGAGCACACCCATGCCCGTGGAATTGACGCTGCCGCCATTTGAGGGTGTGACCCATGACTTGGGGCCATAGGGCGGCCGGTTGAACATGGTGTCAAGCGTCGCGGCATTGCCCGCCCAGTAGGGATTGGGATTGCTCAGATTGACCTTTTCCCTCTGAATGTACACACGGCCCGAGTCAGACTGCCAGTAACGCCGCAGGGTCTCACCCCGTCTAAGGATAAAATCCATGGTATGCACGCGAGACCAGAACCGGTTGTACCGCTCATAATAATTGGCAATGCGATAGCTGGAATCGGCAAAGAGCTGGAATTTATCGCGCGTAATCATGCCGATATGGCTGAGGGACGCTGGATAGGGAAAATAAGGAGTAATATTGTACGGGTTAGAATTTAAAAGGTTGGTGTCTGCGCCAATCTCGAGCCACGATGGTATGGTGCCGTTGGCGCGTTTTACATATCCGCGCTGTTCAGGATCGAAATAATGCCAGCCGCCGCTGTAGAACACCTCCATGAGGGTATGCCAGTTCCGAAACCCGCCGCAAAGCACTGAATCAAAGCCAGCACCGGTGAGCGCCTCAAGGACACCCGCATGGATGGGATTGACCTGATAACAGAGGCCAAAACCCCAGATGTTGAAAAGCTCGACAGGGTCGCGGACAAGCCCATAACAGAACCGTTCATTATCGTTATACTCTATCATATGATCGACCCACCTGCATTCTTCGCGTACATCAGTACAGTGGTAAAAGCCGGTGATGGAATCGGCAAAATAATTGTGCAGCGCCTCTGCCAGTTCCTGTCCTGTTTTTCCCTGAAACTCCGGATAGGCCATAAACGACTGCCAATCGCCCGACAGGTCAGCCACGTGGTCTGTGAGCACCTTAGGCGTATAGACCTTTGCGGAAACGGAAAACGCGCATGTGAGAATGACAAAAAGACTTAAGATTTTCATCGAGCGGTCCTTTCGTGTCCTGTATATGGGAAAACAATCATCTTAACAATGTAATCTGCCGGGACAATACCGTGTTTCCCATGGTTACCCGTACAAGGTATATGCCTGAGGGATTTTCCCCCGCATCCCAGATTATTCCAGTTTGCAGCTGATTGCCGGCAGCTGACAGCGTTTGAACAAGGCTGCCATACATATTGAATATTTCTATCTTTGCATTCTTGCTGCCTGCCTGCCCTGAGCTTAGTTGAAGGGCTATTTTTGTTACAGCATTGAAAGGATTGGGCGCAGCGCTTAGACCCGCGTCATGGGCTTGCGCTGGTGCACGTTTTTCCACGCTGATCTGGTTGCCATAGGTAAGAATGTGGGAAGTATTCCCATCCTGTGTCCAAGGATTGTCCGACCCATTAACACTGCCATTCTCTGACGTATAGGTAAGGGTACAGGCTTCGTTCGCATAGAGGTTTATTTTTCCAAGGCTGCCCTGGCCCATTTCCGTGAGCAAAACAATGGCAAACTGGCCGCTATTGGCAAGGATGTAATTCACCTGTTCAGTGATGTCGATACGCGCAAACTGGCTGTCGAGTACCGATGCTTGGTCCCAGGCGCTTCTCCCAGCCACTCCGCTTATGGTGTCATACGTATCAGTGCCCTCGATAATCGGCATATTGAATCCAAGAGAATTCATGGGATCAAGGTCTGCCCAGGCAGCATCTTCCGGTATGTTTTCAGGACCACCATACATCATAATACCAAACGAAACATCCACAACCGCCTTTTTGAGATATATGGGGCCTGCGTTGCAAAACCCGTCATTGATCCACCCGTCACTGTATTCGCCGCGCAGAAACGCTGAATCAACCTGGAGAGACAGGGAATCGTGGTTGAGACTGCCAGCCCACATGACCGCACACCATGCCTGGTCATCCGTGGCCGCGGATCCGATAACAATGCCCGCGCCCGCATATCCCAGACCCACGGCAAACATTGCCGAAGCCATGGGGCCTTCGTGGACAATACTGGCAGCCGGAACCCCAACAGCCTCAAGATCGTAACTGTTCTCAAGCGCCTTGTGCCAAAAAACATGCGTTGTCGGTTGAGCGGAAAAAATGGAAACCGCAAGAAAACCAAGTACAGCCAGCTGTTTCATGAAAACCCCTTTTGATTAATTGACCTTTTCGTTATTTCCAGAGTACTGCGCGCACGCTCTTTTGCGCAGCGCCGCACTGCACGACGATCCAATATATGCCTGAAGCCACTGGGTGGCTGACATTGTCTGTACCATCCCACACAACATCGTGCGTTCCAGACAGTACAATGCCTGAAGCAAGCGTCTTTATCACCACGCCCGAAGCAGCATGGACCTTTATAGAAAATAACTTTCCTTGCATGGATTCCGATATACTATACCTGACCCGTGTAGCAGGGTTAAAAGGATTGGGAGAAGCCTGGCTGACAACAAGCCCTGCTGCGCCAAGGTCTCCCTGTGGAAGGATCCCATTGCCAACGGCATATTCATCAGCGCCAATATCGTACGGTCCGGTCCGCTGAACACCGTCCCAGTCATCACTCACTCCGGCGAGTGAAATTCCCGCGTTTACCGGAGCGCATGTATCTGATTTCAGGTGCAGGTCGCCCATGCTCTCATCGCCAAACCACGCCGCAGCGGCCAGCCGGTTGGTACGAGTGAGAAAAATATTGTTCCCAGTATCAATAGTGACCGTGCCGTTTTGCACCAGCGACCCATAAACTATGTTGTTTTTAAAAGTGACTCCGGTCGAATTATTAAAAATAATCGCCCCGTTGTTCGTGGTAAACACGCTGAAAACAGTATTATTGCAGACCTGCGTCCCTGTACCATCGGTGATGTACATGCTGTTCATGGCACCCGGCACAATCATGTTGTTCCTGATGACAACATTCGTTGTTGTCAACCAGAGATCTATGCCCTGGTCGCATCCCATGATGAGGTTGCGCTGGATAACGAGGCTGGCGCACCCATTCCAGGCAAGAATAGCGCCCATGGCCCTATTGGTCGCTCCCTGTATATTCAGGTACACATTGTCGTGTATGTTCCACCCATCGCATTTCATCAGGGTCATGCCGCCGATATAATTGCCGCCGTCCATATCCTGACACCGGTCTATGACCGGGACCTTGGTGTTCTCAAAATGGCAATACCGTATTTCCCAGCCGTATGATACGGGGCCATTAGGCGCCTTGATGCCCCATTCACCATTGTTGAAAAACCGGACATTGTGGACCAGGCAGCTGTCGTTGCCCATGGTCTGGAGCTTGAGCGCCTGGGTCCTGGTCTCGGAAAGCGTGAGATTGGCAATGGTGAAACGATCGCTGTTGATCTTGATCATCTCCTCTCCCACTGCGTCGCAGTTCTCAAAGCCCCTGCCCACAAAGACCACGTCAGCGGGGTCTCCACTCTCGCCCTGGATGGTAAGGCCGTCAACATCAATCAGGATGGATTCCCAGGGAGAGACATCGTAGGTCCCATTGCCGATAACAATGGTCTGTCCGGCACTCTGGTTACGCAGGGCCTGGTAGAGCGCGACTGGGGTGCGGGCAGTGACTATGTTGGATTGCGCAGGGGGCAGCGGCGGCACCTCTTTACCGTCAAAGGTAGTGTAGGCAAAGCAAACAGAAACTGCAATGGATACCAAGTACGCAAGGTTTTTCATGCTCATGGTATAAATAATAGCTGATTCTCCGTACTATAACAATGATTATTTATAAAAAATAGCTGACTATTTATAGTATTATATTATTTTTTTAAGAAAAAAGCTGACTATTTAATATAAATACCGGAATAAACAAAAATATATCGGCCATCAACCTAAAACAACCTGGACAGTCACCGCCTTCTTGGCTTTGTCGTGCACAACCATATTGTTGCCGGTCTTTTTCCCGTCTACGATGACGCTCTTCACTCCGGATGATACGCCATCCGGATTGCTCACCTCAATGGAATATATGGTACCCCGGTATTCCCGTTTAACCGTATAGCCCTTCCATTCCTTTGGTATGCAAGGATCTATCAGAAGACCGGAAAACTGGGGCTTTATGCCAAGGATGTACTGCGTTGATGCAATGTAGGTCCATGGAATGGTCCCCGAATGCCAGTGCAGCCTGCCAAGGCCGTATTCAGGGTGCTCGTCGCTGGCATATGTTTGGCAGAAGGTATAGGGTTCGGTCGTGGAAACATCAGGGTCCTGGTAATACGGGAGCGCCGCATTGTAGTATTCCATGGCCAAATCGCCCTTGCGTGTCATGGCAGTGGCAATGACGCCCCAGGCATGGGCATGGCAGAAGACCGCGCCGTTTTCCTTGAGTCCCGGGACCATGGAGCCAATGGGCCCTATCTTTTCGTCGTACCCCGGATAGGCTGGCGCGCACAGTTTGAGCCCGCATTTGATAAACAAGTGCTTGCGCACGGAAGCTAGGCATTGTTCAAGCCGTTCTCCCTGTACAATTCCCGCAATTATGGCCCAGTTTTGGGCATTGAGGAATATTTTCCCATAGGTGTTCTTGTGCGACCCAACAGGCGTGCCATCGAGCTGAAAGGCGCGCAAATACCATTCGCCGTCCCAGCATACCTCGTTGACAATGGCGCTCATTTTCTCCGCAAGGCCGCTGAATTTTACGGCATCATTGTCCCTTTTGAGGAATTTTGCCATGTCCACAAGCTGCCTGCATGCGAGCACAAACTGACAGGCAACCATCTGGGTCTCGCCCTTGCCGTTAAGGTTGATGGCGTCGTTCCAGTCGGCAATGCCAATGATGGGAAGACCGTGCGGTCCGCGCCTGCTCCAGATCCAGTCGATAATGCGCGTAAGGTGTTCGTAAAGAGTCGCCGTGCTTCCCTCAAAAAAGGGATACTCTGTTGTCAAAAGCCCCATGTCACCGGTCTCCTGCACATAGGCGGTGACCGCATAGATCAGATAGATGGGTACGTCCGAAAAACCGCCCGCATTAGCTTTTGCGCCTGTCATGGGACTGTAACCGCCCGGCGCGTCGCCGCATTCGTACTGGATGCGGATAAGCTGGTCCATGGCCGACTTGGCAAGCCGCGGGTCGATTGTCGCAAGGGCGATTGTCTTCTGCGCCCTGTTCCTATATCCCACGGAGCCGCCACCCCACCCTGTGTAGCTGTAATTCACGGTTTTCCAGAGATCCATGATCAGGTTGTACTGGTGCCAGCCGTTCAGGAATACATCCATGCCCCGGTTGGGGGTTGCGCAGGCGAATTTGTCCGTATAGGTTTTCCAGTATTTCTTTAGTTTTGCAAATTCAGCGTCAAACCCCCCGGCAGTGAGTAGAGGCGCCACATCGGCCCTTTCATCGCCCATGGCGTCATACGACCCCATGGCGAAAAAGAAGGCCCGTTCCTCGTTTGGCCCTAGGTCAAGATTGTACTGGGTTGCGGCAACATGGTAGCCGCCGCCAGCGTAAAAGCCATCGCATACGCCCTTTTCAACGGCAATGGGGTTGCTCTCGTCCCGGTACCGGCCAATAAACCTGTCCCGTCTCAGGGAAACTGAATCAGGGTTGCACGAGCAGGCGAAGAAAGCGACCCACGCGAAAAATTCAGAATCCTTCATGGACACCGCGGGGTCAGCGTACGGGTAATGATAAAAGGTGTTTATCTCGGGCTTGAAACAGCTGCGCGCCTCATTGGCGATTGACTGGGCATTGTAGTGGTCCTTGATCATGTTCCAGATGCACCATTCGCTGTATTGGAAAAGCTTGAGCTTTCTGGGACGCTGTGAATTGTTTTTCACGGTTATGCGCCACAACTCGAAATCCTTGCCAATAGGCGCAAAATAAACGTTCTCAGAAGCGATGTCCTTATACGCGTACGATATCTTTGTATACCCAAAGCCATGCCTGCATTCGTATGAAAAGTCGTTCTTGAAATTAACCATCGGCTGCCAGGTGGTTGACCAAGCCGCATTGTCTTCGCAGTCTTTCAGGTAAAAATACCTGCCTGGTCTGTCTTCGGGAATGGCCGCGTACCGGTATCGGGTAATGCGTTTGTTCGCAGGATCGAGATGAAAGGTGTAACCGCCGGCCGTGTTCGAGATGACGCCGGAAAAGCGCTCGCTCTCGCCAAGGTGGTTTATCCAGGGAGTGGGGGTATCGGGCCGTGTAATAACATATTCGTTTCGCTCGGTGTCAAAATACCCATATTGGGATACGCCTTCTTTTTCCATGGGAAACTCCGTTGTTGAAACGTCCATAAAATAGTATGTGCGGGATTGCGGCTTCAAGAAGCAGGATTACTATGGACATATAATCTCAGCAGGCGAAGAGGTTTTAGTCAACTGGTGACATCTGCGCCACTGAATACGACACCAACCATAAATGATCATATCTTATTCAATATCAATAACTAGAACTATTAGTTACCAAAACAATTAAATTGATAAACTATTAGCAAAACAACATTGCGTTTAGATAAACACTTTGATTATATTATAGTTATGATTGATAGAATCTACTGGAAAAGGAAAATCGAAGAGTGCTGGAAACAGAAATCTATACTTTGGCTTTCAGGTGTCAGACGATCCGGTAAAACAGTCCTCTGTAAAAGCCTCGACTCAATCACATATTTTGACTGTGAACTGCCAAGCGTACGCGAGGTTCTTTCCAATACCGAATCATTCTTAGAAAAAACCAAAGGCCAGCGCCTTGTTTTGGACGAAATCCATAAGCTGAAAAATCCGTCAGAACTGCTTAAAATCGCCGCCGATTATTATCCGGAAACCAGAATAATAGCTACCGGGTCGTCCACCCTTGGCGCCTCGAAACGCTTCAGCGATACATTGACAGGAAGAAAGACATCCCTTTGGCTGACGCCTATGACCGCAGAGGACCTTAAGGACTTTAACCAAACGGATATAGAAACCCGCTTGCACAGCGGCGGACTACCCCCTTTTTTTCTCGGAGAACGCGAAGAGAACCGGTTTCAGGAATGGATAGATTCCTTTTGGTCGCGGGACATTTCGGAACTCTTCAACCTGGGCCGGAAGTCAAGTTTTCAGAAAATGCTGGAACTGCTCTTTGTTCAGAGCGGCTCCATTTTCGAGGCCACACGATTCGCCCACCTATGCGAAGCAAGCAGGCAGACAATCCATAATTATCTGGCTATCCTGCAAGAAACCTGGGTGGCCCACACGGTCCGGCCTTTTTCATCCCGCAAATCGAATGAAATAGTCGCCGCACCAAAAATCTACGCGTTTGACACGGGTTTCGTCTGCCATTTCAAGGGATGGAACACGCTCAGAAAAGAGGACCTTGGACTGCTATGGGAGCACTATACGCTGAACCAAATGCACTCATATTTCCAACGGCCAGGCGTCAGATACTGGCGAGATAAACAGGGGCACGAAATTGACTTCATTATCCTGGATCAAACGCAAAATCCGATAACGGTTGAGTGCAAGTGGGATGCCAACGGTTTCGACTCCCGGAACCTTCAGGTGTTCCGTAAAAAATATTCACAGGGAGAGAACTGGGTGGTCTGCCGGCATACCCTCCAAGAGTATACGCAATTAATAAATGGACTGCCAGTACGATTTATGGGCATGGAAGAAATGACCTCGCGGCTGGCCTCGTGCAGGCTATGAACCTTAAAAAAACGATGACAATGTCTTTCCAAGACTATCATTCATTGGTCGCGGTATTGGCCGGGCGTGAGTACATGGTTTACACCGCCAGTGCCTCCTGCACAAGCCGTGGGAATTCATCCACCATATACAATGGCAGTGAAAGAAAATTGAACTGCACATGTCCGTTGCCGTCACCGTTCTTCAGCGCGTACTGAACGGGATGAAACGACGGCTGGTGCTGGTCAAAGCGAACGCAAAGCCGGCTCTTTTTCTGAAACGCAAACTGCAGCAGCGATTTCAGGCTACCGCACAATCCCGCCTTGACTTCAACCGGTACAATGGTCTCTCCGACGGAAACGACATAATCGACTTCTGCGCCGCCCGTCTTTTCCTCGCGGAGCCAATAATGGAGGGATGGATGCCTGCTTGTCCCGTTCAGATAGAGCACATGCTGGCCTATGAACTGTTCGGCCATCTTTCCTTCGTTCATGAACTGCCTGCTCAACACATTCTCTGCGGAAAGCGCGTGGATGCCGCGAATATCATTCATCAACCCAACATCGAGAAACAGTGGTTTGAAAACCTTTTCCTTTGCCCCGGATTGCAGCGGCAGGCCAGAACATGAAGAGTGGGTGACATGGTGAAAGATCCCTGCACGCGCCAACAGGTCTGCGGAACGGCGCATATCAGCGGACTTTTCCATGGAATTTATGTTAACATACTTGAATTTTTCTCCAATCGTGGAAGGGACATAATCGAAAACCTTCTGAAGCCGTATCAGGTCTTGGAACGAAGCGTATTTCGAAAAATCCTCCCGGTATGTCTCGATTATGGAATCATGCACTTTAAAAGCGTCCTCGAACCTTCCGGTATCCGTAAAGACCCTCACGGCTTCGGGCATGCCACCGACGAGGAGGTATTCACGCAAACGTGTCAGCAGCCTTCCATGCGCAGCTTCCGAAGGAGGCGTATGCACGCTAAACCCCTGCATATAATCGATCAACTGGCCCTCGTTCTGCGCCATAAGATATTCCTGAAAACTCATTGGTCCCAGATACAGGTATTCTATCCGTCCAACAGGCATGGAAAAATGTTCCCTGGAGAGCGTGAATTCAAGCAAAGATCCTGCGGCCACTACCGGAATATCGGGACGCTCCTCGAAAAAATATCTCAACGCGGGGATCGCTGAGGGTACTGCCTGTATTTCATCCAAAAAAACAACGCTGTTTTCCCCGTCTATCCTGCCACGGTTGGAGAGAAGTTCAAGCTCACGAATGATGTCAGCAATATTGAGTTTCCTGAAAACCGTATCGAGTTTCAGATTCTTCTCAAGATTGATCTCGTGCAGTGTTTTATTATGTTGGGCGGAAAAGTTCCGGATAACAGTGGACTTTCCAACTTGCCTTGCTCCGCGAATGATAAGTGGTTTCCGATTTTTTGAACTAATCCATTCAAAAAGACGCTGTTCTGCTAACCGTTTCATATCATTAATATAATAAATAGGCGTGTTTTTTTCAATAAATTTATATAAAACAGGCGCCTGTTTATATAAATAAGCCAAAAAAACGCGTTTTCATGCTAAAATCTACTGGTCGCGGTATTGGCCTGGCGTAAGGGAAAAGGCCTTCTTGAAGTTTCTCTGGAAAATGATAGGATCTGAAAAACCAACCTCATAGGCAATCTCGGCCGCTGACTTCTGCGTGGTCTTGAGCAGCACACACGCGCGTTCTAGCCGTATCTCGCGCAAATGCTGGACCGGTGATTTTCCTTTCACAGCCTGATACACCTGCTGGGCCTTTTTAACGCTCAACCCAGCATGGCCCGCAATGGCGTTGGAATCAAGCTGCGCGTCGCCAAAACGTTGGAGGAGCATGGTTTCAATATCATCCACCGCCCGCTTCCACGATCCTGGCATTTCCGCTGGCAACGCGGCTTCCCGCAAACGCGCCCGAAACACCAGCGCGCCCGAGACCAGACCCAGGACCGCTGCGACAGCAAGCACACTATACCACCGGAAAAACCACGGCCTTTCCGGAACAATAAAAACCGCCTCGGGAAAATCGTATTGCGCCGCTTGCTCTTCGCTTATCAGGCGCGCACGGGCGTGCCATGCGCCAGGTGAAAGACCAGCGGGCATGCATATCCGCAATTGCGCCGCGCCCGCGGTCGCGTCAATGCTCCACACCGGGCTTCCTGTATCAGAACGGCATGTCTTGGACCACCGGTTCGACCCTTCAACGCCTTTATAGAAAATAGTATCAGACCTGTACAAGCTGAAAACCAGGTTGTTTTTACCGTCATAAACGCCGAACCGTTCGCCCGCGGACCCGGCAAATCCCTGCGCGCCAAGATTGAGGTCAATATAAAACACCCCTTGCTGCGGTGGAAAGAGCAGGGAACAGTCCAGGGAATCGTTGCGCGCATGCGCTGAAAGCGAAAAGGGATTGAGCGATGCTGACAACCGGTCAGCGGAAATGATGATATTGTCCATGTCAAAAGCGGCAACGCCCTGCAGGCGGGAATTCCCAAAACCCAGATACCAGCTTTGGAGAAGGCCATAGCGGTCCACCAGCGCCACCGCGCCCTGCCCGGCGCAACGGCCATTGATAAAAAGCGAGTCTGAGAGCGAATCGCCCTTGATACGCACAAAAAATTCAATCCGGTACCACGCACCCGGCTCAAGGCGCGACTCCTGTTCGCGCAATGGCACCCGGAGCGGATTGTCCTCTTTTTTCTGGCGCAGGAGCGCAAAGAGGTGGATGGAGCTGTCCGCCCGCCTTTCAACCAGAAGGCTTGGGTTGCTATAATAACCGCCTGATCGCGGAATCATGAGAAAATGGACCAGGTCGGTAAAAGACTGTCCAAGGGCGAATGGCCCGCTTTCAATCCTCAGGAAAAAATGAAAATAGAATCCTTGTGAAAAAAGCAGCGAATCGGTTTTCCATAATACATCTTTCCTGAGCATGTGCCAGGGGCCAGGCCCAATGCGCAGGCCCGCGTTTCCCTCGCACGCGAATTCAGGCCCAATGCGCAGCCACTGTTCCACAGGCTCTTCCGTGGTGGTCATCCACGACTGGACGCGCGCATTCCCTTCGAAGTCCTCACGATAGAATGTTGCGGAAAACAGTGTGGCGGCGTAAAGAAGGAGAAATACCGCAAAATGCTTCATACAATGACCGTTACTGACGGGCAGCCTCGAGCGCACCCAGGAAAAACGCCGTGTGTACCAGTTCGGGCTGGCCCTTTCTTTCGAGAGCATACAAGGCCGCGGTTATTTTCGGGAGCACTTTGGGAAACATGTCCGGCCGCTGGCGCAACTCCTGGGCCGCGAACCTGAGTCGCAGGAGGTTCTCAGGAAGCTGTGTCTTTGAAAAACGGGCTGCCAGGGTAAGGGCGTCTGCGCTGTCGTTTTTCTCGATGCACCGCACCAGTTCAGCGGCTTCGTCCCGTATGGCGCTGTTTTCAGGGTCAAGATACTCGAGTGCGCCCGACAGCGATCCCATTGCCGCGCGGGCAGCCTGGCGCGCAGCGTCAGGATTGGTCCCTTCGCGCTCTATTAGAAAAGCGGCAATCTCATCTTCAGAAAGCTCGGGAAACTTGAGTTCCTGGCAACGCGAGCGCACTGTGGCGAGCAGCGCGTGGGGCCTGGATGTGCAAAGGAAAAACCGCACATGCGGCCGCGGTTCCTCAAGGGTCTTCAGAAAGGCGTTTGCCGCCTCAGTGTTCATAAGGTCAGCCTCGGCAATGATCACGGCCTTGAATGATGATTCAGAAGGAGGCATGGTAAGTTCGTCCGCAAGCTGCCTGAGCACGTCGATAAAAATCTCCCGGTTTTTGGCCTTTAGGTCCTCGGAAGCCTTCAACTTCCTGAAAGGCTGGCCAAGAGAAAGCACGGCTGCCTCAGAATAATATTTGACGTAAATATCCTCGTAAGTAAGATGAAGCCCTGTCTCTTTGCGGTATTTTTCAAGCAAGCCCAGCTCTTTGGCAACATCCCTGAAACTCTTGTCGCTAACATAAGGAAAAATCAGCCTGAAATCGGGGTGGTTGTAGTTGAGAAGTTTCCGGCACGAAACACAGGAACGGCAGGGTGCGTTGTCCTTGTTGCGGCATAAAAGGGCCAGGCTGGCCTCGAGCGCCAGGCCGAATTTGCCAACGCCTTCGGGCCCGGTCAGAAGGTACGCGTGGTGCATGGAAGTACCTGCACATGCGGTTTCCAATGCCTGGACAGCCCGGTTCCGCGAAATAACATTGGTGAATTTCATTGTTCTCTTGCTGGAAAAAATGTAAGTTTACAGGGTCAAAGGCAAGATATTTTTATATATTTAAGGTATATGAACCGCGCGGAGCTCAAACGGAAAAATTTGGTTCTTTTTTGCCTTGTGGGCAGCCTCTGCTGCCTGCCACTTATTGACTGCGCCAGCAAACAACCGCTGACCGCTGAAACTGTACGCGAATTCATGGCCATGAGCGCGCCTGCAGCGTCAAAAATTTCCGACTGTGAGAGCTTTTTCAGACGCCGCATCGCCCCCTTTCTCCGCGACCGCCATTCGGGCATCCTGGCCCTTGAACAGGGTATTCCCGGGAAAAAGGCCTTTTCGCAATCGCGCGCGCGCAACCTGCTGCGTTGCGGCCTGTTGAAGGACGCGCTGCAAGCGAATTCGCGCGATCAGGCGAAAAAAGAAATGGAACTCCTTATGCCAGCGATCGTGGAGTTTGACCCCGCCTATACAAAGCTGCACACGCTGGCCGAGGAATTCGGCAATGTTGATGAGTACCGGAAAGAAGCATGCCGTACGGTTGCAGGCATCTCCCTGGCCCTTCTCGACTACATCGGCAGGACGCGCGCCAGTTCACCCGGCGCTGCTGAACGCGCGGCCGAAGAGACCCTCTTTTTCTGTCTGGCGCTTCCGATAGAGAAGAGCCCGCTGACCACGGCCCAAACCCTGCTTATCAATGGCCTGGCGAAAAATGTTCAGGAAATAAAACTGGACGAAGTCGCTGATATAATAAAAGGCGCTTTCCCCGAATATTTTCTCTAGAGACCGGGCTGATCAAGACCCCTTCTCCACAACTATCCGTTCGAGCCCATTTTCATCTATTTCTTGCGCCCAGCGTTCCACGTGCGGCTGCAGTTTCTCCTGGAGCGCATCGGGAGCAAGCGCAATGACCGTGTCGACCCCCACCTCCCGTTCAAGGTCGCGGCGGGCCATGCGCTGAACAAACGACTCCCAGAAAGTATTCTCGTCATAGTCGTCGAGGAATTCCATGAGGGTCTCGTCAAAGCCTTCGGACGCATGGAGCCGGTTATCTTCGTGTGAAAATGTGACCCATTCGTCGAGTCCCGCAGCGGGCGCAAGGGAAAAGATGAACTCCTCGATCTTATCGAATTCATCAAGGGGCGTTTCACGGTAGCTGTTCGCCATCCAATTGCCAAGATAAACCAGGTGGAGCAGGGACTTATACTGGTCGGTCGTGACTGTCACCTTCATAGGCGTGTCCTTTGTGAAAAAGGGATGAAAAGGCAGTCATAAAATAGAAACCGGCACTGCCGCAATACAAGGGCAATGCCGGAATAGGCATGCTTCAAGAAATAGCCAGTCTCACCGAACCAGTGAGATCCGCGTATGCACCTTGTGGCCGCTATATTCGCATATCACCACATAGACTCCGCTGGCAGCCTGCAATCCTGACGCGGTGCGGCCGTTCCAATGGACCACAAGCGCGGCATTTCCCGAAACGTTCCGTTTGACGATCGAAATCAGGCGGCCCGCAAGATCGTAGATGGCAATGGCCGCGACCCCTGCTTTTGCCGTTGCGGGAAGGGTAAGCCGGATCCAGGTATCGGGATTAAAAGGATTGGGAGTGACGGCAAGCGCCATGGCGCCTGGCGCTGCGCCGGGAACCGAATCCACGGACACAATGACACTCGTGCCTTCGTCCTCGACATAGATGCTGTCCGCTGGACGGGCGGCGGTGTCGGCCCAAAACGAGGTGAACTGGCTTTTGACATTATACACAAGACTGAGGGCAATGACCGAATCGCGAAGCTGGGTCGCCCTGTTATACACTTCGATCTCCCGTTCCCATGCCTTGATCTTCTCGGCCGCCCAAAGCTGTTCCACAAACCGCAGATCAGCGCTAGCCGTGTCTCCATTGAACTCAAGGCTGAAAAAATCGTTCAGATCTCCGGTGACAGTATGGCCGCCCATGGCCGCGTTGTGCGCGCCCGGAACGCCAAATTTCCCGGCAATGAAATATCCCAGGCCGTTAAAGAAGGTGTAGGGAGACGCATCGGGCAGTAGTTCACGAACAATGGCGCCGGCAAAATCAAGCATGAAACTGTTGATGGTTGGATGCTTGACCGCGTCGAAAAGCGCGATAATGGACTGTGCCACAGGCTCATTCTCGCCTATAAACGCGGCAAAACCGTTGTTGCGACAGGCAATGGCCTCGAGCCGGGCGCGCGAAACATCCTGGCCCAGGCCCAGCGTAAAAATGCTGGCATTGGCCGTGTTGACAATATCGTCGGGCGTGCAAGGAGAAAAGCCGTCCGTGCACACAACCACAATGGGCGCATACCCGCTGCCGGTCACCGCGCTAATCGCGCTGGCAAGGGCGGGCGCAAGCTGCGTGGCGCTTGGGCCTTTTAGCAACGCGAGCGAATCGAGCGCCTGACTGGCCGCAGCGTGCGAAGTCGCGTTCGCGGGCAGGGGTCCCAGGACCGTTTGCGCAAGGTCGCTGAAGGCGATGATGGAAAAACGGTCGTTCGCGTCGAGCTGGCCAATGCACGCCTTGATTGCCTCGCAGCTCTGCTGCAGCTTGTAGCCGGCCATGCTGCGCGACACATCGAGCACAAAGGCGATGTTTCTGTTGAAAACATCGGCGCGGGAGCAGGCGGACGCAGGATACAGGGAAAAGGCGAAATACCCTGTGCCATTGCGGCCCGCGGCTGAATAGAGTTCAGCTTGCATGGTACTATGGCCCATAGCAATGGAGAAACGCAGATCACGTTCCAGATAGACTTTAGACGCCTCGTAGCGGTATTCGCTGACATTGCCAGGCGCCTGCAAAGCGCGCCAGCCCGCGGCATGGGAAGCCGAGGCAAACGTATGCAAGGCAGGTCCGGGAAACACGCGCACGGTTATACCCAGGGAAGCGAGCGGGTTGGGCTGAAAAACCCCTGACGCCAATGGATACGCATAGTGCTGGCTGCCATTGTAGTATGGCAACCGCTGGATATATTTGAGGTATATCTGCTGCACAGCGCCAGCGGCAATGGTATCTATTTTCAGGTTAACCGCGTTTTTTCCCAGATAGGCGTTGAGTTCAGCCGCAAACCCGCCCGCGCCCGTACCTGGCGTATTGGACTGTATGACCGGTTTGAGTATCGCGTCGTAAAACACCAGGCTCTTGCCAAAGGACATCTGCGTGGCATTCGCGTCCATGGGCAAGGGAAAGGAAAAGACACCACCTGTGGCATGGTCCCATTCGTTAATGAATTCGCAATACACCTCTGTCTCCGCGATAGAGCCGTGCAGGGTCACGGTGACCTCGGTCAGGGTATGCCTGAACAGAGTACCCGGATACGATGGATCAACCGGACGCATGACCGCATCAGCGTGCGCGTGTCCCGCGCACAACAAAAACGCCTGGACAATAATAAGTGCTATGGTACGCATGTTTTTCCCCTTTGTTACTTTGCCAAAACCAGTTTCTGGTTCAGGAAGACCGGCGGCTTGTCCGCGACATCAACGCGGAGCCGCACCATATAGAGACCGCTTGCCAGGGCCGTGCCGGTCGCGCTGCGGCCGTTCCACGAGACCCGGAACAAGCCCGAGCGGTTGATGAACCGTTCGTTGAACACCATGCGCCCCCGGATATCGCATATGGAGAGCTCGCCATTGGCGCGGTCATTGACGGAACAAGTAATCAGTGTCGATGGATTGCTGGGGTTTGGTGAAAGCGTAAGGCTGGTCGCAGGCCGTTTACCGGCCGTCAGGGGGGCGGAGCCGCCCAGGGTCAGAAGACCGCTGCCGCCCAGGCCCGCATGATGCACGGAAAGACGTACGCTCATGACCGTTGACGATGCAACGCCTCCGGTGTACAGCGCCATGCTTTTTGAACTATACCGGAGATTGGCCACATCCATGAGAACATCCTGAAAAGGCCCTCTGATGTCGAACCATTTGCCGCCCGTGGGATTGTAAATGTTGAAGGCGCTGGCGTCCCTATTCGCCTGTTCACCCACCGCGTAGACCATGATATCATGAGCCAGAAGCGTATTGACAACAGTGCCGATATCGAGGGTGGTGGCCCAATCCATCTCGTGGTATGGCGCGTCCGTGATCCAGATGAAAACCTTGCGCGCCTCGGGCCGGAAATTCAGGCCCGAGGCAATGTGCAGCGCCTGGAGGTCGTTTTCAGGCCCGTCACCGCCTCCATGGGCATATTGGGCGTCAACATACGATTTGAACTGGGTGATATTGTCCGTGAATTGATAAATATTTTCAACAGCGTCGAGAAAAGTCACCATACCCAGCCGATGGTCAATGCCGCGATTAACAAGTGTATCATTGAACATAATAATATTGTTCTTCACATCATTGATATTGTCGCTCATGCTGCCGGTCACGTCGAGGACAAAAACAATATCCACTGCCGAAGCGCCGCCGCTGGTGTCCCTGCCCAGGTATGCTGGATTGATCCGCGCGTTATTCTCGTACAGCGTAACATGTTCCAGCCCAAGATTGAAAAGCGCCTGCGTGGTGGATTCCACCTGCGCGCTAAAGGTGACGATTTTTTCACCGGCATTGTTGGTAAAGAACGAGTCAATGGTCACCACCAACCCGGTATCGCTGAAGGGGCATTGGGGCACATACAGGTTCGTGGTGACGCGGTCGATCTCGTTTGCCCCTTCGGCAAGTATCAGGGTAAGCGGTACAATGGTGTCGGCCTGATAATTTTCCCGCGCCAAAAGCCGCAACGTCTGATACGCCGCTTCCATGGAATTAACGGAAAAATCAACAACCTCCTGGTTAAAAACAACTTGGAAAGGCAGGTCGGCGAAAAGCCTGAAATTCTTCGGAAATGCAAGCAGATTGTCCACATATGCGCGTGTGTCAATTGTCTGGGGAAAGAGCGCGCCGGTTTCAACGGTGAGGAACCGGGGAACGTCCCAGCGGATAAACGCCTGCTGCCCGAAATCAGGGGGTTCGAGCTTAATTGCCAGGCGCACTGCAATGGACGAATCAGGGGCAATAGTACGCTGCTGCCATAGGAGTTTGACCGCAAGATCGTAGAAAGGCAGCCTGGTAGAAGTATCATACGCGGACGCCACAGCAGCCTCCATTTTATGCCAATTGCCAAAGACCGCGGTCTCAAGCGTCCCGGCAATGGGAGTCAGAGAGCATCGCAATCCTGTATGTCCTGCGCTCTTTTCAGAGAAAACAAGGGTTGAACATCCATTGGCCTGGCCCTCGGTTTGGACCAGTGACGCGCCATTGACCCAGGCTGCGGCGTCAGGTTCGAACCTGCCCATGCCAGGATCGTAGATGAGCGCGGGCTGGACGGTTTGCACAGCATTACTCCTGTTGGCAATGTTCATCGCAAGCATGGCGCCAGCGCCCTCAGCGGCCGGCAGCAGGCTCAGGGAAAATGTAAACTCAATGCTATCGTTCAGAAAATACCGGTAGGTGACACTGTCTGTCGTGCGCCGCACCTGCGGTATAGAAATGTCCGTACACGCTTCAAGTTTTCCCCATGCGTTTTGGATTTTAAGAAACGGATACGAGGTTTTGGCATAGGGATGGCCATAGGTAATGCAGCATTTGTCGTCAAGACTGCTTTCCAAGAGGCCCTGATTGGTACCCAGTGTAAAAAAACAGCCCTCGAAAAGCGCTGCCTCAAGAAACTGATTCTGGATAAACGAACGGGCCGGAATCGACCGCCCGGCTGTTTTGCTCAACCCTGAAGTACAGGGAAAATCAAGGTCAAAATCGCTTTTCTTTAGTGTTTTTGCCCCCAGGGCCAAAAAAAGCATCAGGATGCATACAATTGTATATTTCAAGCAGCCTCCTTTGTGAATGTGGTTTCAACCACACCTAACATAAAAACGTGCCTGGTTGATTAAAACCTTTGAAATCAATGGCTTTTCCCTGATGAAAAAATAGTGAAGGATAATTTTGGTGTTTGGTACGACATTCTTGTCACAATCCGCCATTCTTTTTAGCAAATATTTTGACAAAAAAGTCCGATTTTTATTATTCTTGAATGGTCTTTGGTAATTTTGTTATTTACTACTAATAAAACATAAAGGAACTCTGATGGAAATCACCGTTGCAGTAGTCCCGGTCGCGGGTCTGGGAACCCGGTTGTTGCCCGCAACCAAATCGCAGCCAAAAGAAATGCTGCCTGTTGGCCGCAAGCCCGTGGTCCAATATGTGGTGGAAGAACTTACCCGGGTTGGCATGAAGCGCCTGCTCTTTATCACTGGGCCAGGCAAGGCGTCGATCGAAAACCATTTTGACAGCAACTCCGAGCTTGTCCAAAACCTGCGCGAGACCGGAAAAGAGGACCTGCTCGAAGAACTGGAATACGAGCGTGCGCCAGTGCAATATTTTTACACCCGCCAGCGCAGACTTCTGGGTCTGGGCCACGCCATATCGTGCGCCGGACCGTTTGTCGGCAACCAGCCCTTTGTGGCTGCCCTGGGCGATTCCATTATTGGCATGCACGCGCAGAGCGACATTGTAAAACGTATGACCGCCTGTTTTATAGAAAAAAAAGCCGCTGCGGTCATTGCTTTTGAAGAGGTGCCCCGGTCAGACGTGCACAAGTACGGCATTGCAAAGCCAAAATCAGACGGTGCTGTTTTTGAAATAGAGGACCTCATCGAAAAACCCTCGGAATCCGAGGCGCCCTCAACCCTTGCCATTGCCGCACGCTATGTGCTCTCCCCTGCTGTGTTCGACGCCATTAATCGGACAAAACCAGGCAAGGGCGGCGAAATACAGATTACCGACGCTCTCAGACTCATGATCAGGGAAAGCGGCAATGTCTATGGCATACGTCTGCAGCCCGAGGAACGACGGTACGACATTGGGAATTTCAAAGCCTATTTCCGCGCCTTTGTGGAATTCGCCCTGGCCGACAAAAAACAGGGACCAGGCCTCAAACAATACATCAAAACACTGGTCCAATGAACCTTATTAAAAAGCGCGCCTTTGCCCGCGCCGGCCTGCTAGGCAATCCTTCGGACGGGTACAATGGCAAAACCATTTCCGTCATCATCAGAAACCTGTGGGCCGAGGTGGTGTTGTACGAATGGGACACGGTTGATATTGTGCTTTCCGAGGACGACCGCGCCCATTTCAGTTCAGTGCACGACCTTGCCAGGGACGTGCAACTCCACGGTTACTACGGCGGCATCAGGCTGATCAAGGCCACCATCAAGCGCTTTGTCGCTTACTGCGAGGAGCGCGGCCTGAAACTGCACAATCAGAACTTCTCCATCCGCTACCATACGACCATTCCGCGCCAGGTGGGTCTTGCCGGTTCCAGCGCCTTGATTACCGCGACCCTGCGCTGTCTCATGGAATTTTACGGAATCACCATTCCAAAAGAGGCCCAGCCGACCTTTGTGTTATCTATTGAAAGGGAAGAACTGGGCATTGCGGCAGGGCTTCAGGACCGTATTATCCAGGCGTATGAGGGCATGGTATACATGAACTTTGATAAGGCCAAGGAACGGCTGGTCGACAACATGCAGTGCTATGAATACGAACCCCTCTCTCCTGCGCTGCTGCCACCTTTGTATCTTGCCTATCACAATACCTTCAGCGAACCGACCGAGGTTTTTCACAATGATTTGCGTGGACGCTACACCAGGGGCGAACCGGAAGTGGTCAATGCGATGAAGGAATTCGCCTCATTTGCCGCGGCTGGCCGCGAGGCGCTCCTGAAGAAAAACGCGCAGGCGCTCGGGGCGCTGATAAACAGAAATTTTGATCTGAGGCGCTCCATATGCACGCTGCCTGCCTGGCAGGTCCAAATGATTGAGACCGCGCGCGCCTGCGGGGCCAGCGCAAAATTCGCGGGTTCGGGAGGCGCCATTATCGGCACATATGAGGACGAGGATATGTTTACAAAGTTGAGCGCAAGGCTCGAAGCCATTGGGTCAAATGTGATCAAACCGGAAGTACGATAAAAGCAAGTAGTATCAATTCAATTATAATCTCCGTTCAGCGCACAATCACACCGTTCCAAAGACGTTCTAAAAAATCGCGCCAGGGTATAATGTCCATGGAACCATGTTTTCGGGGCCTTGATTCATTACTGACTACAATGGCCCTTTCTGGCGCATAATCTTCACAAAAGGCCTTCAGCCCCTTTAGCGAGGCATCGTCGACCTGAGAGCTTCCTTTTATCTCAATTGCAATCGCCCCCCTGTTGAGTATGAAATCGGCCTTCTCTATTCCATCCGGTACTGCCTCGTCCAGCACTTCACGCAACCGTTTGGCGGCTTTTTGTATTTCCATATTCATCCACCTGCGAATCCTGGGCCTCCACGTACGTATAGTTGCTGGCGCCCCAGACCATCACCAACAACTCCTTCTCCTGAATCTCCCCGGTGGCAGAGTCCACAATATGAGGCCTCTTACCAGAATAATCAACGTATACTTTTTCCCCGCCCTTGTGGACCTGCCGCATATATATCTTCAGCCCATGCGCCCAAGAACGGTACCGCTCGCAAAAACGGCTGTATTGGTAACCCTGGGAATGGGTCTTCCTATACTCCTCACACAGCAACTGCAAGGTCACCCCGCGCCGTTGAAGCTCCTGATGCACATAAAGAAAATCAAGCTCCTCTCGTTTGACAGAAGAAACCAGGGCCGATGAAAACAGCCGTTCCTCCAGGACCATATCCGATAGCAACGCGCCTTGGGGCCAATCCAAGCCCAAGGCATCATATCGATACCAGTACTCCTGTACCGTGCTCCGACTTATACCAAGCAATCTGGCCACTTGGCGTTGGTTCATGCCGTTCTCAAACCTTAACCGCAAGACATCTTTGATTCTCCGCATACTCTGTCTCCTTGCCATATTACCTTTTCGTAAGAAAAGAAAGTAATACATTATAAAATTATTGTCTTACAACGCTTCGCTGGAAAACCAAGTCACCCAACCATGGGGAGGGGGTGGCCGGATGCGTCGGAATGGGTGGCTGGATGAAATCGGAATCAGTGGCCGGTTAGGATCGGAAAACGCACCAATGCGGCATTCTTGAATCCCATATCCGTTAACTGTTTAAAGTCGCCTAAAAATATCATCTTCGCGGCAACACCAAGTTTTGGAACACCGCTAAATGCATCAAAAACACCAGAAAGGCACGGTCATCCTCCTGTGCGGCGTTTCGCCGGTACTGAAGCGGTTTTTTGACAAGACCGGCATGACCGCAGTGCTGGGACAGGAGAATATTTTCCAGACGGAGGAGAAAATCTTCGCCTCGTCAAACAAGGCGTATGAAAAGGCTCGAATGCTTGTTTAAAAAGAACGCCCTTGAGGTGATCCCTTGAAATGCCCGAAATGCTGGGGTATGATACGGCCGAAATCCGGCCCGGTTTTTAAAAAATGCGGGGCGCGAAGAAGGCAATATCGAACACCGTATCCAAAACCCGCAACGAGCGGACGAAAAATGCGGCTCAGCATGAAAAAAGAAAAATCCTATCAGTTTCCTCTTGCGCCAAACAGGAAGAAACTATTGTTCTGTGGCAGCGTGCATATTCTTTTAATCGTCGCAGTATTCATACCAGTCATTTTTTCACCTTTCTGCCGCTACAACATACCAGACAACACTCCTAATAGTGCGGCATCCATACCTTGGCGAAAATACTGCTACATGACCACAATGACCGTATGTTTTTTCCCATCTCTGAAATTCGGCACACAATTACCGGCTATCTTTTTACCGTCAACGGTGACGGCCGAAACACCGGTCTGTTTGCCCTTTGGATTCAGGACAGTGATATCGTATTCCGCACCCCGGAATTTGCAGACCTGACGCGCCCGTTTCCAATGCGAAGGCATGCACGGTTCCATCATAAGACCGTCGTATTCAGGTTTGACGCCGATCATGTGGACCGTAAGAGCCCTAAAAAGCCATGTGGCAGTGCCGGTGATCCAGGAATAGAGTATCTGTCCCTCCCGCGAGTGATCGGGACCGAAGTACATATTGGTACATACATAGGGTGGACAGCCCGAATGCGTTGACGGATTTCTCTTTGAGTCGGGCAGGATTTTCGTGAGCGTATCATAAGCCTTGTCACCCCTACCCAGATAGGTATCGGCAACAACTTTAAAAGCGCCGCCATGACAATACGGCGCGCCGTTCTCCCACATCCCGGGCCTGAACCAGGAAATACGACCGATACCGGGATTTGGTTTTGTGTATGCAGGAGCCAACACCATGGATCCATTTTTACAATCGAGTTTTTTGTCAATAATATAAACTATCTTTTTTAAACGATCGCCTTTGGCAATGCCTGCTAAAATGGCCCATGTTTGTGAGTTTAAATAATATTTCCCCTCTTTTTCCTCATGGGAGCCTATTTTCGCGCCAGCATCGTTGATGCCTTGAAGATACCAATTGCCATCCCATCCTTTCGTTTGGATCGCCCGGGTCAACTTTTCCTTACGGCGTTTTAATCCCTCGGCAACCTTTATATCACCCAGGACATTCTCGGCAATTTCAATCGCTTCATTAAGAGCAAAAACAATTCCAATGGAAGTCCAAACAGACTCACCCTTGCCTTTGATCCCTATACCATTAACGGAATCGTTCCAGTCACCATACCTGCAGCGCACGAGACCGCGGGCGCCGATGTCATCTGTAGCGTTGTACAAAGAAGCCAGAATATGTTCCCATACCGAACCAGAACCTTTATCGAAGTAGGGAACCCTGATCTTTAAAAAATCGTAATTTCCTGTTACTTTCAGGTATGTATTAACCGTTGGCGCAATCCATACGGGACCATCTGAATAATAGTGATCGTCAACAGGGTTCCATCCACGGAGCGTATGGCCGTCAGCATATTGCGCTTTAAGAGAAACCAGTATCTTTTCCTTGCTTCCTTCAGGATCATAGAAAGCGGAACTCCATGCCGACTGCATGATGTCGCGAAAACCTCTGCCGGTATCAGTCCCAACTTCAGTATGCAGCTGTATTTCCCTTGGAATCCAGTTATTAAACAACCAATTCAGTTTCTCGTCAGGTGTCTCAACAAAAATATGTGAAAGATCGCGATCGACTTTTATAAGGTGTTTGTTGAATTCCTTTTCTACCTGGCCTCTTTTCAGAAGCTTTGCGCACATATCACGCGTTGTTTTCAGCGCATTGGTTGACCCGATAAGAACATTGAAGACAACAGATTCGCCAGGATTGAGCGATACTGTATGTTCAAGCGCACCACAGAGTTTTTCCGTGTTAGCCGTGCTGTTGGAACACGCGCCCTCTATAACCGCCTGGGGATTACTGATGGTGCCATATCTGCCAAGAAATGCCGCACGAGAACCGTCGTATCCAGTCGGTTTGCGATCGGAGGCCACAAATGCGCTGAACCGGTCGTGCGGACGCTCGAACGCATCATTAAATGCGTTTAAGGCGTTGAACGAATTGTCGTAAATAGTATAGAGGCAGCTTGAGTAGTCCGCATATTCCTCATATCCCTTGAGAAGAAAATCAGCAAAGGTAAACACCTTTATTTTCCGTTTGCCTTTACCGGTGTTCCTGACGGTGATGGTCCATATCTCGGCTGCCTGCTTAACCGGCACGAAAACGCGGAACAATGTCTGAATGCCTCTGCGGCTGGATTCGACAATGGTGTACCCCAATCCGTGACGGCATTTGTACGAGTCAAGCTTTTTCAGCATGGGATACCAGCCTGGAGACCAGACATCGCCGGTCATTTCATCGCGCAGGTAGAAATGGCGGTTCTCATCGCGGATCATGATGCAGCGTGTGGTGGGATGCATGTATTGCATGGTCCGTTCGGTAAAACAGCCAAGGCCTGCGCCGTGATGGTTGGCGCCAGAGATGAACTCATTGTTCCAGAAATAGTTGATGAGGGGCATCACGGTATCGTATTCGGTAACAACAAATTCTCTGCCGTTTTTGTCAAAGTACCCGTAGCTGGATTTCATGCTGAATTCTCCTTATAAATTAACAATTCCTGAACGGATTATATTTCCCCATGGCCACGTCCATGAGCCGTCCGGCAGTGGAAAGGGCCACGTGAATGACATGGTCTGATCCGCCATAGTAGAGCGCGATCTTTGTGTCCCGTGATTTCACGCCATCGCCACAGCCATCGCTGAACAAGAGGCCTGTGGGAAAACAGACATTGTGCACCAGCCCGGTAAGTTCATACAGTTCCTGCGGATCGAGGATAGGTACCGGCCCATGCACAACCTTGAGGGTCTTTTTATCGAGAAGCGCAACACCACCCCGGTAGTGGACGCCAAAGGTCCCATGGATCTCAACCCCGTGGACGCCCATGACCCAATAATCCTTCATTTCAAAAGGCGGGAAGCCCGGGCCAGCATGGCCTAGCCAAGCATGGCCGCCGCGGAAAAGCACATGCACTGGCTCCCAATCCTTTAGGTCTCTTGACCGAAAAAGCACGCTATCGTGGCCCGTGACCTGGAAATTCGCGCATGTATTCCCATGGTTTGGCCTTGCCGCGATGTAATAATATCCATCTATTTTCCTGGGAAACATGATGCCATTGCGTGTATTGCCGCCGAATGTTGAGATATACCTGAATTTCTTAAAATCTCTCGTATGGTACAACACATTGTCGCATACATTTATATATGGTTTTCCAGCAGGTTCCAACGTATCGTAATCAATGGCAAAAGTTATATAATAATCATAGCCGATTTGTGTGACCCGGGGATCGTAGAACTCTCCTTTGCGCCACTTTTTGTTCTCGGATATTTCCGGATAGGCCTCTCTACGCTTATCTGCTTTGGGTTGAGCAGGAAGGCCGGGCAGATCGAGCGATACAGGGTTGTGCTTCCATTCGATGCCATCGTCGCTGTAGGCCAGATAATGGTCGTTGTACCGGGTGTTGTTTTGGTACCGGACGATCATGACGTATTTGTCCTTGTAACGGGCAAGGCCGGGATTGTGCAGGTCTTTGACAACATCGAGACGGCCGTCGATCTTTGGCTTGAGTTCGCCCTGGACCATCTGTTTTTGAACGCTGTCAAAAAAGCTTCCCATATCCATAAGCGGTCCGTGTGGATAGCGGGTAATGGCGGGCATATACACGTTTGCCTTGCCGGAAAAAGGATCAACGGCAACATTGATGTCGCCAAGGCCTTTGCGGGACGTGAAAACCGAGTCAAAAATCGTTGTCATGAAATACCCCTTTATGTTGGAAAATTGATCGTTAAAATACTAAATACAGCATGAGCGAGGCAATGAAGGGACTTTCAATTCGCGTTCAATGTCTTTTTATTTGTTTTACTGGACAATAATTGTTATTTTATAAATCGATAATTCTACCAGCGCTTTTTATCAGGAGTGCATATGATCATGAAAATATTTTTCGTTTTGGTTTTTTCCCTGATATACACGCACAATATTTTTGGTGATGTTGTTATTTTTCCCTTTCAACTGGCAGGTGTCGATTCATCGAATCAAAACACGATAATCCAATTATTTTTTGAGGATTACGAGACGTTTTACAAAGGATCCATCAAGGCGGGTCCTGATTCTGTACTCTGTAGTGCCAAGGAATGCGCCATTGCGACCGCGAGCGCCATGGGAGCGGAAGAAGTTGTATACGGTTCCGCACGCATGCTCGGGTCAAAATGGATTGTCGCAGGATACCGCTATCGCACTGCGGACCAAAAACTGCTGGCCTCCATCCGTCTTGACTGTAAATCCGTAGAAGATTTTGAATTTGTCATGAAACGCATGGCAGAGGCCCTGGCAAAAGGGAAGACAATGGAGGACGTCGCGTCGATTGACAACGTGACCGAGTCCGAAATGACCGATGAACAGCACCGGAGACGCGAGGGCTTTTATGCATTTGGCGTCAAATTCGGTTATTTATTTCCCCAAGGCAAGTCTTCATACTTAAATTACGATTATAATTACGACTATTACTATTCATACGAAGATCGATATGACACAAATCAGTACAAGCAGGTATTAATGACTGATTTTGTCAACTGGTTCGAACTTCCCAAAGATCTGGTACTTAACTGGGATCTTCACGTAGGATGGGGAGCGGAGCTTGGCACTCATTTTTCGCTCCTAAAGCTGTTCTCCCGGGGCGATTTCGCCCCCTACGCCGGCGGCGGCATAGGATTGGATTATGTTTTCGCCGACCCCTTTGACGACCCGAACAAGCGAAACAGCGGTTTTGCCTTGAACGGCAAGGTGGGAATGCTCTTCTTCAGGACCTATAACTTCCGCCTGTCCCTCGATGCCGGGTATAAAATCGTTTTTAATGATGACCTGGACCAGGGGATTACCACAGCCCTTGGCATTACATGGAAAAAACGACCACCTTCTGAGACAACCCAATCCCGTAACCCCGTCACCACCGTGCTGGCCGTAATTGGCGGGATTGTCGTGACAATATTTGTCATCGGGGTGGCCCTGTAACTTCAAAGTTTTTTATACCAATTGTATCCGTTTTCTTAGGCGCACTGTCCGCGTATTGACTGCATCAATATCCAAGATATATCTTAAATTGCACACAGTTTCTTCGGGGAGTAATCATGTTTCTACTTGGCCTTGACATTGGCAGTTCATCGGTAAAGGCTTCCCTGGTAGATGCCGCGACCGGCGCTGCCTTCGCTTCAGCAACCTCGCCGAAAACAGAGCTCCCCATTGTTGCCCCAAAACCCGGCTGGGCGGAACAGGATCCAGCAACATGGTGGAAACACGTAAAAAACGCCATACGAGAAATTCTTGTTTCCTCAAAAACTGATACCAGCGCAATAGCCGCAATCGGAATATCGTACCAGATGCACGGTCTGGTGATCGTTGACAGGAATATGCGCGTTTTGCGTCCGGCCATTATCTGGTGCGACAGCCGCGCGGTTGAGACCGGCGAAAAAGCCTTCAAATCCATGGGCCCGAAAAAATGCCTGGAACGTTTTCTTAATTCCCCGGGTAATTTTACCGCATCAAAATTAAAATGGGTCCAGCAAAACGAGCCAAAGATATATAAACAAATCTATAAAATGATGCTCCCTGGTGATTATATCGCCATGAAAATGACCAGTAAAATCAAGACAACATATTCCGGGCTTTCCGAAGGAATTTTGTGGGATTTCAAGAGTAATGGATTGGCGCAAACACTCCTCTCCCATTATAAAATCGCGCCGGAGCTTATCGCTGATCCTGTCCCCTCATTCTCACAGCAGGGGGAACTGACAAAACAGGCTGCCGAAGAACTTGGCCTGAAAACAGGCACGCCAATCACCTACCGGGGCGGAGACCAGCCCAACAACGCCTTATCGCTCAATGTGCTGTCCCCGGGCGAAATAGCGACTACCGCAGGTACATCAGGGGTGATATATGGCGTAACAGACAAGCTGGTCTATGATCCGCTGTCACGGGTGAATACCTTCGTCCATATTAATCATTCGGCAAAAAAGCCTCGCTATGGCGTATTGCTGTGCATAAATGGCACAGGTATCCTGAACAGCTGGTTGAAACACACCATTGCCGCACACAAGGGCAGTGAATTGACCTATCCGGAAATGAACGATCTTGCCGCAGCCACCCCCATTGGCGCTGACGGGCTTGTCATGCTCCCCTATGGCAACGGCGCAGAACGTTCGCTTGGGAACAAGGACCTCAGGGCCGCGATCCATGGGTTGAATTTCCCCACACACAAGCCAGGCCATTTGTTCCGAGCCGCACAGGAAGGCATAGTCTTTGCGCTGAATTATGGACTGTCCATAATGCGCGGCATGGGCATGAAGGTGAGGACCGTGCGCGCAGGCCACGCCAACATTTTCCTGAGCCCGCTCTTCTGCGATGTGTTTGCCGCTATGACCGGCGCCACTGTTGAACTATGCAACACAGACGGTGCGCAGGGCGCGGCGCGGGGTGCTGGTATTGGCGCAGGCATCTATAAAAATACGCAGGAGGCCTTTGCCGGACTACGGACCGTTAGGCGCTTTGAACCGGATAAAAAACTCGTAAAGGCTTATGGTGAAGTATATGAGACATGGCTGCAAACGCTGAAGAAAGAGATGACCTCATGCGGATACCCTTGAGACTCGGAAGAACGGGGCGATTGGCTATTTTTGTCAAAGCTACGGTTGCAGCGTGCCTTTTCTGCCAGATACAGGCAGGCGCACAAACCCTATTCAAGGATGATTTTGAGTCTGATTCCTCGTTGTTTTTCTGGCAGCACCAAGGTGAAGACGCGGCCAACATAGTCCACGAAGCCCCCTTCTCGGGCACTGGCGCTATCGAGGTATCTCTTGGCTCCGCAAACTACCTCTACCGGGAAGTCCTGCTCCACAAGTCTGACGAATTAGCTACAAACGGTTTTTATACCCGTCTCTATTTTAAAATCATACCCTCCCCAACCTTTGATCCTACACTGAAGACCACTGCGGACTTCAATATCTTTTCATTCGAACTGCTCACGTTCAAGGAAAAAGGATGCCTTAATCCCTGGATCTACTCAATGGGGGTGTTTGATGGGAAATTCTCCCTGGCCATTGGCGTACGCGACAGCGTCGCGGGCAATCCTGACTATTTTCCCCATGATAAATCGTGCATGCTGGTAGGACCTGGGACATGGCACTGCCTGGAATTGTTCCTCGCCTTACGCAATGACATGCTGTTTGATTCTTTGTTCTTTGATGGCACTTTCATGGTTGCGCAGAAGATACTCTTCAGGGAAAAAGCGGAATCTTTCAAAGCGCTGATTCTGGGCGCCACTGGTACAAAACAAACATCTGGTGTCAGATCAATCATGTACGATAATCTGACTGTTTCGTCCCGGCGCATTGGTCCGGAACCAGCCATCCCTGTTATTACCCATCCACAGCAGGATGAATCATATGTATCTCCTTCTCCGACCTTCACATGGACCTCTGATAATTTCACCGATTCCGTGGCGTTTGAAATAAGTTCCTTTGACAATATTCACGTAACAGACAGCTTGTTTTATTGCCGGGACACGGTCAGGTTTTCAACGCCATTTACGGACAATACGGGCTACCGGGTCAAGGCGCGGGCAAAAAACATTTTTGGCGCATGGAGCGCGTGGAGCGATTTCCATCCCTTCTTTGTTTCTCATTCTCCCATTCCCGTAAAAATTGACACCCGTTTTTCAGTGTCATTGGACCAATCTTTGCACAACAGACCGGGCAACCTGTTTTATTATAATGACAGTATGGTCTGCACTATCGGCCTTCCCACTGATTCCATAGAGACCATGTATATGCTCCTGAATGTTTCGCATGAGTCTTTTACCAATAAATGGGACAAACGGTGGAAAATATTTGATCCTGCCAAAAATTGGATTTTCAATATATCCCTGCGCAAAGAGAAGCTGTTATATATTCATTCAGGCGGCAAATGGGTCCCACTCTCAGAAGCGCATTTTTCCGGGAGCGCCATTGACACAAAGATGATGCCACTCGTATGGGAGCGAACAGCATTCACCAACAGAAGCGTGGCCCTTGTCTTTGCCTTTAAAACAATACACGAAGCGGGAATATGGCATATAAGCACCCAGTTTGTAGAACGGGGCGGCAAAACCTCCTACGCGCCCCCTGTTTTCTTTGTCATTCAGAAAAGACCTTTTCCCCGTTGGATAATAATCTCCCTGGCGGCCCTTGTTTCCCTTCTTCTTGGGACAACCATCATACGATATATCCTTAAAAAAAAGGCCGCCGCAGCCCTTATCACGCCGGCAATGACGGAAACTGCACGCACAATAACCAGATTTCTCAATGAACACTACCAGGAAAAACTGTCAAACGAGGACATTGGCCGGGTTGTTGGCTTAAGCGGCCACAGGGCCGTATCGATTTATAAAACAATCATCAGTGATACGCCGTTCTCTACGCTGACGAACATTCGGATTGAACGCGCAAAGGAACTGCTGGCAGCGGGAATAAAATCAGTATCTGAAACAGCATATGAAACAGGTTTTTCCGATCTTCGTCTTTTTCAACGGAATTTTAAAAAAATAACCGGAATGACTCCAACGGATTTCCGGGAAAAAAAATGACAAATTTAACAAGGGGGCCGCATATGGTAAAAAGTTTAATTTATTTTTGTCTCGTTGCGTTGTTCACAATGCGGGTCATGGGAACCACAGTCACCATTTCCCAGGGCCAATCAATAACCAGCGCCATAGCGGCGCGTACAAGCGGAGACACAATTCTCTGTAATACGGGCATATACACCGCCTTCTCGACCTCAGGACAGTTTTCAGCGTCAGATCCACTGGTCATCAAATCCTCGACCCTCCATGGAGCGCGTATTCAGAGCGGTGACAAGGCGAATTTTTACAATGCTCATGGCATTGTATTTGAAGGCTTTGAAATCGACGGTACCAACATGAGCTCCAATTCCGGGTTAGTACAGGTCTCGGCGACATCGAGCGATATAACAATTAAAAACTGCCACATTTACAATGGTTCATATGATGCCGACTGCATTAAAATCAACCAGACTTCCAGAGTAAACGTGATAGGCTGCGACCTTCATGACCCGGGCCTCCGCGTTGACGGCACCGCCCAGGAGACCCTCGACCTTCTAGACTGCAACGGTGGCCTTATCAGCGGCAATGTCTTTCGGACCATAACCGAACCGGCCCGGCAATACGTCAATGCAAAAGGCGGCAGCCGGGATATCATCTTTGAAAACAATATCTTTCTGCATGCCAAAGGTATGGAAGCGGCGGTCATGCTTGGCGGATATTCCGACCCTATTTACATTAACGGCCAATTTGAAGGCGTCAATATCACGGCGCGAAATAATATAATCATCGGCTCTACCCGCGGGTCGTTTGTGATTGTGAATGTGGATGGCGCCTACATCTACAACAATCTCTCGTACGGTTGCTCAAGCCCCAACATCAACTTTGGACAGGGCGGCGGCACTGGGTTGGACGGCGGTAACAGGAATATTTACGCCTACAACAATGTCTTTTTCAATTGCGGCATGCTGGGCAAACGTCCCATGCTGGCAAAGACCGAAGCGATTACCATTGAAAACTTCGTCCACGACAACAACTGTTTCTGGAACAGCGGCGAAATTCTGGCAAGCGACCGCACCTTCAGCCCTGCGCGTGAAGCGGCCGGTGTCCTGACCGATCCCCTTCTCTCTATCGACACGTCAGGAACCGACTATGCGCACATAATGAACAGCATTTCCGTTGCCGCGGGCAGTCCGTTGGTTAACGGCGGCGCAATACCGGACACTGCGTGCCCGGGCATACCTTTTGATATTAAGGGAGCCGTGCGTCCATTGGGCGGCGCCTACGACATTGGTCCGCTTGAACAGGCGGGTACGGCCGCGGAGAAGACCACGGATCGCGACATGAAACCAGGCATCACAATTGCGCCAAATCCCTTTAACCCTGCAACAAGAATATCGGTCAGCGGGCTCGCCTCGCTTCGCGGACAAAGCGGGCTGTTTGCAGCAGGCAGTGAGATGGCGGCCATGAATGTTTTCAATATGCACGGTACCCTAGTCCAAAAACTGTCTGCTGCCTGCCGCCAGCTGCCAATTGGAATAACCTGGGACGCGTCGCACCTGCCTTCTGGCGTGTATACGATTGTTGTTACCGCAGGTTCACTGAAACTCACGGAAAAGGCCATTCTGCTTAAATAAATTTATCCACGATTTCACGGAGCGCAACCCGGCCAGACGTTTGTGTTGCGCTTTTTTTTTCCTTTAAAAACCGCAGGTTAATCGCCGCGAGAACCATGGTTGTCTTTTCCAGATCGAGAATGGATTGGCCATCGAGGGAAGAGACGCCTTTGAAGTTCTTATCGCAAAAATCGATCTTACCTTCAATAATAAGGGGAAGCCCATGGGTGCGGCAAATGATTGGTCTTTGTTTGTATATAAGACATTGATTGCGCACCAGAAGGACGCATTCGCCTGATCGCGCCTTTTTGATCTGCCGGGCCAGCGCTTGAAGGGCCGTATTGCTCAGCTTTCCCAATGCATGTTCTACATACCAGGCTTCAATGGGAAAGACCGTCTCAAGGATGCAGCATGAGGAGCATCCCCTGCGGCAGGCGATCGCTTTCCCATAGCGCGCTAGAACCCTTTTCTGAAAGGTGTCGAGTTGCTTGAGTAACGCTAAATACGCGTCAATTGTGCTACTGTTCTGTTGCATACTTATTCTGCAGGAATATATCTTTTACTGCCCAAACAAAGAAACTTGTTTGGGCGATTAGCTCAGTTGGTTTAGAGCACCTGCCTTACAAGCAGGGGGTCACAGGTTCGACTCCTGTATCGCCCATTTTATTTGACATATCTGCCTTGACCCGCGGGGGTGTAGCTCAGTTGGTTAGAGTACCTGCCTGTCACGCAGGATGCCGTGGGTTCGAGCCCCATCACTCCCGCAGGTCAAGGTTTTATAAATTCCTAAAAATTCCTCCACAAGAACTAATTACTGCCAGCCCTGACCGCACCCTCTCCTGCAAGGTAAGGTAATTGGTTCGCTTTGCGAACCGAAAAGGCATCCATACCGAACCAATGCCCATCTAGTCTTTTTTTCATCCAATTAATCAATCACATACGACTTTTGACAACTTGGGACCTTCATTGCGAACATATTGACATACGACGTATCAATTATTTATCTCTACAGAGTGAGTCCATTGCCTGCAATATACTGTGCACAGTGGAAACCAAAATGATAAATACTGCAGCTTGTGACGGCCTGGAACGAGTTGTGTGCCATGCCTACCGCCTCGCCGCCCAAATCAAAATATTGCCGCCCATTTCATTATTTTCTTGAATTGTATGTACAATTAATGTACATTTAATATATGAAGACGTTCACATACAACTTGGGAAAGAATACAAAGTTAAAACTTGAACGTGGCATTGGTTTTGAGGTAGTCATGAAAGCAGTCATTGAAGGAAGATACAAGGTAGCACGTGTGAAATCGAAGAATCATCCAGACCAGAAGTGCTTCCTTTTTAAATATAATGACGTTTATTGGATTGCACCATTTACAGAGCATAAATACTCATATCATTTACACACTATTTTCAGGAGGGAATTATGAAACTAACTAAATACGAGAAATCAATTCTTACGGCGTTCAAGAACAAGGAATTCGAAATTATTCCAACAACTAAGAAGATACGAGCCACCTACAAGGCAGCTGCCGAGGCCACTCTTCTGAAGGATAAGAGTATTACTATTCGCTTGAATAGCATGGATTTAGATAAAATCAGAGAGCTTGCGGTTCATTCTGGAAAGAAATACCAAACCTACATAGGTGAGATCTTGCACGAACATATCCATGGGCGGCGAAGGGCTGCTTGAGGACTGGCGGTAGTCACGGCAACACAACAGCGCTAGCCCGTCACGCCGCATTGGGCGCGACGCAACCCATCCGGGTTGCTACGGGCATAGCGCGGAACGTTGCGGCTCATTGCCTCTTGTCAACATATAGAGAGGTGCGCAAGGATGCGCTCAATCAATCCGGTGTTCCGTCACCGCGTGCTTACGAGAACATGGTCTCAGCGGTCCTGCCATTGAGGGTATGAAGCTCCCCGGACACTGCGCCGTAGTTCCATGAGAACGGAACGGAAAGTGAACCGCGAGGAACGTTTCCCTCTGGGAATTCCACCCGGACAAGGCGTCCGCACCGTCTGTCATGGTCAACACATGTGAATGCGGTCAACTGTCGTCACGCGCAGAAGCGAAAAGGAATTGATACGCTTTAAACCAAACAGGTAACAGGGGCGAGGCCGGCGACTATCAACGGGAAACCGGCACGGACACCAGGGCCCCTCGGCAGACGACGCAGACCTTCAACAGACATACAGGATTGACAAGACTGGACGATGAGTAACCCCGCGACTTTTGCCCTTTACAGGGGCAGGCTGTCCGAAAAGTGGGCTGTGGGGAGCGCGGGTGGAGAAGGTGAAAGAAGCGAAAGGACTGTGTAGCGCAGTACATAGGGATTGAGGGCCTTTGCCGGGCCCGACATCATCCGCTCCGCAAGGAGGCCCGCCTCTTTCCAGAGGCGAGGCAGGCTGACGTTCGTCTGGTGCTTCGTTGCGAGAGAGTTTGAGGAACCACTTAGGGAAGGAAAGCAAATGAAGACTGTCCCCTGGGCAGTCTATGCGCCTACCCGCCGAAAGGCGAAGCGGCCTCAGATGCGTATCGCAAAGGCTACTCAACAGAAAGGGCTTCTGTAAACAGAGCTGGACAGTCGGATATGGGCAGTCATTAGTCAAGAATTTTATATTCTTGACCGGTGCTTCACCAATGACTGTTTCAGCCGCCTGTCCAGTTGGGTGAACTGATCGCTTAAGGCTTTTCTGTCGGAAATATCGGTTGACATTATGACATAGATTATCTTTGAAGTGCTTGAGCCGTATGAGCGGAAACCATCATGTACGGTTCTGAGGGCTATCTATTACCCACAAATGTCCTTGGCAAGGGTCGCCCCTTCGACAATTGCCGCGAATTTTATCATACCTCTCCAAATATGAGTAATTCCAGGCTGCTTATCTCCTTTTCTTGCCAGGAATCCGCCGAGTGACCCTACCCCAGAGATTTGGACACACGAAGAACCAAACTTAATATTATCATCAGGAGGTGTGTCCATGGAACAGAAGAGACGAAAGAAGTATGACCGTGATTTCAGGATCCAGGCGGTCCAGCTTGTCGAACGGCCTGAACAGTGCCAGCCCGTTACGCCGCACAGGGCGCGACATGCATTTCACCTTTTCAGCGGCCATTGCTTCCCAGTGCACACTTTCGGTATCTTATTTTCATCCATGCGTTCCAGCCTTTTCTCCATACTCTCTTTGATTTTTGCGTGCACTGCGCTTTTCTCCCAGACCCTGGAAAGCCCGAAGCCGAAGATTGCGGTCATGGATTTCGAACCCCGCGGTATCAGCCAATTCGAAGCAGCCTCGCTCTCTGACCGCTTCAGGTCTGAATTAATCGCCACCCGCGCGTTCGACGTTATGGAACGCAACCAGATGGATCTGGTACTTAAAGAGCAGGGGTTCCAGCAGACCGGCGCATGCAGCGAGGCGTCGTGCATTGTGGAGGTGGGCCAATTGATCGCCGTACAGCAGATGGCAACGGGCAGCATAGGCAAGGTAGGATCAATCTATTCGATTGAAGTAAAAATACTCGATGTGGGGACCGGGCAAATCGTAAAAACCGTGTCCGAAGACTGCGACTGCCCAATTGAACAGGTGCTTCTTACGGTCATGAAACGGGTAGCGCAAAAACTGGCGGGCATGCAGGTCGAAAACCAATCAGCCGCTATCCAAATCCAAAAGGGAAATGCCGGCCTGTTCGTGAAATCCACGCCCTCGGGCGCCAAAATATATATTGATGGCAAGTTGCGTGATGGCCGGACCCCGCTGACCTTGCAGGAACTGATGGCCGGCAGCCATGAAGTACGCGTTGAAAAAGACACGCTTGAGTCAGTCAGAAACGTGACGCTCAGCGACAATCAGGTCGCGAAAGTAGACATGACCCTGGCCCTGAAAAAGACCGTGGTATCGCTGAATACCGAACCAGGCGAGGCAGAGGTCTATCTGAACGATTCGCTGGCATATGGAAAAAGACCTCTCTGGACCACGCCGCTGATCACAGACACCATTATACCGGGAACATACCGGCTCATCATCTTCAAAGAAGGGTATGCCTTGGCAACACAGACCATGCAGATTAAGCCCTATAGTAAAAACACGTATTCATTCGATCTCGACCCTGCAAGCGCAGAACTGGCGGCACAACAGAAAAAATTCCTGAAACGGCGGGGCCACAGGCTTTCGTCATACAAATTCATGTATCTGACGCTTGGCACAGGCGCGGTTGCCGGCGGCCTGTTTCTCGCGTCAAAGCTTTTATACGACAATGCAAAAGACCAATATGACAACGAATATAAACCAGCCATTTCCAGCGACTATGCTTCTCAAGTACGGAGCGATGTCGCCTCGAAAAAGAACATCTCCAATGGCCTTGCTGTTGCCGGCATAGGCGCCTCTTCCCTGAGTGGCGTTTTCTTTCTAACATTCATGTACAGGTTCAATTTTTAATATGATAACCCGCGTTGCACTCATATTTCTGGTTCTCATGGGCCTTGGCTGCCAAAAACCTGATTTTGTGTTTGATAACCCTGTTGATCCTGACGCAAACAATTATATCGGTAAAAAAAACGCTCTTCGCATGACAACCATGGATTCATCGCGGCTTGTTTGTTTTACCCATGGGGACAGCCTGCGGGTCAGCGCGTCACTGCTTTCCGGAGAAACCAACTCCTACGAATGGACCGTGACCCCAATGAATTCATCCCTGAATTCCAATGTGAATATACACTACAAAGCCTTTACACTCGGACCCTTTTGCGATCTCACAGAACATTTTAATAACCGCATGGGGCCATATCACCAGGCATATATGTATTTGGATGAGTTCCGGTCAGCCTCCTCGTATCCCAATGACATCAACGTACTGGCCAGGGTTGTGGACAGCTTGTTTCCCAATAATACAAACGAATTTCCAGGGCCAGTCTGCAAAATCTTTTGCAGGGTACCGGGAATAAATGATGAGGACGCCCTGGTCGATTCCGTGTATGTTGTAACACGCGATCTTGTTCCGATAATCGACAGCATTTCAACACCGGGACTGCTCCTGGGTTCACGGTTCAGGCTAAAAACATCGCTCGATGCAACCGTTCCATTGGACCAGGATGAATGGTGGTTCTGGAGCGCATCGGCCAATCCACCGCAGGTCACCTTTATCCGTTCGTACCAGGCCCATGGCACAAGCGGCAATTTGGACATTCATAGTGGATCAAAAATTACTTTTACTGTCCACGCTTTTGATGACCAGAACACACCGCTCCTGTACCGCTGGATCGGAGGATGCGATTACACAGACTGCGTGGATGTTGACACCAGCAGAACAGGCAGGCATACGTTCCATTTTGACACGGATTCAAACAACATTACTCGAAAGCCACTCGTCCGGATCATCGACAGCCGTGGAAACATGATGGACTCCACGGAATTATTGGAAAACCCGGGCCAATGTATCATCTACCGGGAAAAAACAATCTATACCTCCTTTTCGGACACAGGATGCATCCCCAACAACATGTACATACCCCTGTCTGTTTCAACGAATATATTTGCCCTTCCCGGCACCCCTTCGACCACCATTTATTTTAAGCCTGGCTGCACGGGATTCATTGATATTACCGATACCCGGGATATTGACTCGGCGCGCATGACCATTACAGGTTTCAAACTCGGCCACGCAGGCTGGACCAGTGCACAGTGTGTGGACACGCTTCCCGTTTCCCTTTCAATTGCCGATTCTGCCACGCCATATATGCTTGTCCGCAAGGTCCCGCTGACCGATACCAGTATCCAATCAGACACACTGAATATCAGCATGATTATTACCGAAAACGCCGGGGACACCTGCATTATCACTGATATCGCTGTCCTGAATTATGATTACCATCTCACGCCGACCAGTTTTTTCTCCAATTGCACCCTTGCTACGTATACAAATGGCTCGCTTCCCATTAACGAAACTGATTTCGGCAGCAACACCTCCCGTCCAGTCGCATACATTGACAGCCTGCAATGGGATTTCGGCAACAACGGGACGATTGATACAACCACCCTCCACTATGATTCTATCCCCTGTTTCTTTACCCGCGATACACTTTTACGCATACGGGTGACCGCATTCGTGACCTTACCTTTCAGCAATGAAGCTTTCTGGGATAGTGGAACAGTGTTTGTCATTGATTCGATCAGGGTTGTGAACCCGGTGCTTGCTGTCACCGGATCCGCGCCTGAGAACATCAGTCTGTCCATTGCAGGCACCATGTTAGACGATACCATGTGGATTATTGACCAGGAAGAAGATGGGAAAATAGCGGTCAAAGGTTTTGTTGACAATGGCGGCGCAACAGCCGACCTTGTTCTCAGAATGAAAGACACGGCCAATACAGTGGGTGCGCTTGGCCTTGCACAAATGCGCGCAAACAGAAAATTCATTTCCGGGTTCAAAAACACCACCGTCTATCGGTTCAAACTTCCGGAATTCGTTGCCGATACAGCTTTTAACAGGACCGGGACGATCGTTAATGTCCCCAACATCGACCAGGTGATCCGAAACAACAGAGGCGATATCGTGATAAGCTGCATGGGTACATTATTTTTCTTTGACTCGACGGGCAGAGGAACTGACACAATCACAGACATGTCAAGTTCAACTACCATTGGTTATGCCGCGAACAACAATTTCCAGCTCTTTTACGCACCATCACCAAATCAAGTCATTGCAGAACTCTTTAACACGCAGGGAACAATGGCCGCAACTGACACATTCGCCAATCAGCCATTCGCCTCTGAGATCTCAATTGACAGAATACTTCTGCATCCTGACGGCGACCTCATCTCTATACGCAACAATTTCTTCACAAAACAACGGCCGGACGGCCGGCTGACCGGCATGGGAACCATAACCGGTAGCGGATATCCATGGTTTCCAACGGGAAATTTCTGCGGCATATCCACTGACGGAACGCTCTATGGGATACACAACTCAACGTTGCAGAAAATAAAAATCGGCGGCCCTTAAACCTTCCATTCCCTAAAAAACCGTTTCAAATAGATCTCCAGGAATGCGTGCCGTTTCTGTGCCATTATTCTGCCTGTCCGGGTATTCATGAGGCCTTTCAGTAATAGCAGTTTCTCATAAAAATGGTTTATGGTTGGTCCTGCGCCTTTTTTATATTGGGCAAAAGTCTTGTGCCTCTTTGGCCTTACCAATGGATCGTATATAGGCCTGCCCTTTGATCCGCCATAAGCAAATGTCCGTGCAATGCCAATTGCACCCAGGGCATCGAGCCGGTCAGCGTCCTGGACAACTTTGCCTTCAAGCGTATTCATTCCGGCCCTAACACCAGCGCCTTTAAATGAAATGTTCTTGATTATTTCGCAGACCCGGCCTATTATCTCAGCACCAATGCCAATTTTCTTCAGCCATTGTGCTGCCACCTTTGGACCAACGCTGATATCGCCTTTATGAAATTTCCAATCAGCAATATCGTGGAGCAGAGCAGCCAGCCTGACGACGAAAAGATCGGCCAGTTCGTTGCGGGCAATCCGCTCTGCCATACGAACGACGCGAACCGTGTGCCAGTAATCATGGCCCGTTGCCTCGCCGGAAAGATGGGAGCGGACAAACAACCGGGTTTTGCGAAGTGCTTCTCTATGATTCATGGGTAAAGGAACGAGGATCGAGGTCCGAGGCTTGAGACTACTTTGTGGTTACGAAGCACCCTCGGACCTCGATCCTGGTATTCTATCCTACGTGTATTATTCTTTCTTCAGGTATTTTGTATTTCTGCACATATTCATACGACTTTTTCACATCCCCCACATGTTTGAGGCTGTGCGCGTCGCTGCCAATGGAATACATGGTCCCGTATGTCTGACCAAATGAGAACCAGGCATCGTCCATACGGTCGATATCGTCAGAGTTCAATTCAACCGCCTTTCCCTCCTCGGCCGCGATGCGCATGATTTCACGCTTGTATATTTCTGGAAATGACCGGATTGCCTCGGCCTTTTTATGCGGCGGAAAAAGGAAATCGTAGGCGAACAGAGGATGCGCAAGGACCGTGACCTGCTCGTTCTTGAGAATGCCTTCTGTGATGGCATAATATTGAGCTGGACCGTAATGCATGCTGTCCGCATTGGGCACTGGCAAACGGGAACCATGAAACCAGCGCCCCCGGGTTGCGTTAGGGTATCTATGTACTCCGGAAATGATAAATTCAAACTCATCAATGAGGCTTTCGGGCGCCGCAAGCCTGCCCGAGACATCGATTACATCAATTTCAGCGCCGACAAGTATGCGTACACCGTATGTATCTTCGAGCTTGTCCCGCTCCTTTTTCAGGTTGACAACAGCGTTGCACGACGCATACCAGAGATGGCCTGGAACTTCGGGGATATGGTTGGTAAGCGCGGCTGTCTGGACGTTCTCCTCCTTCAACTTTCGCACGATTTTTTCAAAAGAGACTTTTCCATCTGAAGAAAGGTCAGAATGCAGGTGCAAATCTATTTTTTTCATATAGACGTAAGATACAATTAAGTTATTTTACTCTGCAATCGAAAGGACATATTTATGCAGATCGGAATCATCGGCATGCCCCAGAGCGGCAAGACAACAGTATTCAACGCCCTTACGGGCAGTACGCTCGAGACCGGTCTTGGCGGGACAAAAGAGATGAGCCAGGCGGTCGTCAAAGTGCCTGACGAGCGGCTCACGCACCTTGCGAAGATCTACAATCCGAAAAAAACCACACCCGCAAGCGTGACCTACATAGACTTGTGCGGCATGGGCAGGGGCAACATCGACAAAGACAGTATTGACGCTGAATTTCTCGCTCAATTACGCACTGTGGACGCGATTATCATGGTAGTACGCCATTTTCAGGACGACTCAGTACCCCATCAGCTCGATACCATTGACGCAAAACGCGATGCTGATAAACTTATAGATGAGATGACCTTGGCCGACCTGATAGTCATAGAAAACAAGATCGACCGTAGTGCAAAAGAAAACAAAAAAGCGCCAAGCAAAGATTTTGAAAAAGAAAAACAGCTGCTGATCCAATTCAAGGCCTTGCTTGAATCCGGCAAACCAATACGCGCAACCGAGCTGAGCGTGGAAGAAGACAAACTTATGCGCGGATACCGCTTCCTGACACAAAAACCTCTGCTTATCTGCGCAAACATATCAGAAGACGATTTGAAAAATGAGGCAGCCATTACCGCCATGTTTGACCCATACAAGAGCGTTGCCCATACCGGCATTATGGCGCTTTCAGCAAAAATTGAAGCTGAAATAGCGGTCCTCTCGGCGGACGATGCCAAAATATTTATGCAGGACCTTGGCATACAGGAAGCAGCACTGACCCGTTTGATCAGGGAATCGTACAGCCTGTGCGGACTTATCTCTTTTTTCACCTTTGGCGAGGATGAGTGCCGGGCGTGGACCATTGCCAAAGGCACAAATGCGCAAAGATCTGCGGGTTCCATTCATTCAGACCTTGAAAAAGGGTTTATCCGCGCTGAAACAATCGCGTTTGCGGACTTTTTGGCCCATGGCGACATGAATGGCGTTAAAAAAGCCGGCCGCATGCGTCTAGAAGGCAAAGAATACGTTGTCCAGGATGGCGACATGCTCACCATCAGGTTCAATAATTGATCGATTCCATTCTCAGATACGGGACCTCTATCGAATAAATGAGATATTTAATACTTATACTCTGCATGATGTCGCTGCCCATAACATCCGCACCCATGGGGGAACCCTTGGCCTTCGATCTGCTTGACCTCAACACTCCCGGACTCGCAGCCGTAAGGGAGAACCTGTCCAGTCCCAACGCGGCCGCGGCAAAGCTTTTGACCTATTACCGGCAGCGTACCTCGGTCAGGCATCCCTGCTGCATAGAAAAGATATCCCTCGCATCGCTGGACACGTCCGTTCTTAACACAGCAGACGACGCGCTCAGAAACACGCTTATCACCAGCCCCAAATACCCGCGGTATGCATTCGGCGACACCATTGACTGGCTCACGAACCAGGCGCAAAACAAAGACTACGAATGGCTGGTCCAGCTCAACCGCCACGACTCGTGGGGCGCGATGAGCGAGGTCTACGCGGCAACCGGCGACGACAGATACCCACAGTGCTATGTGCGCCAGCTCAAGGGGTGGATCGGGCAGTGCCCGATCAACGAGGACTCAGACGCGTGGCGGACCATTGAAGCGGGTATACGCGGGCATGCGTGGACCTTCCATTTTCTCAGGTTCGTGAGATCGCTCGAATATACGCCGGAGGCGCTGCTGCTCCAGCTCCGCAGCTTCCACGACCACGCAGTCATTCTGACAAGTATTCTCAATAAGCGAAAACAGGACGAATCCAAGGGGCTGAAAAGTAACTGGGCGCTCATGGAGGCAGAGGGCCTGGCGTTCATCGCAGTCACCTTCCCCGAGTTCAGGGAGTCTGTTGCCTGGCTTTCGCTGGCTGTCGATTGCCTGAACCGGGCAGTCGAGGAACAAGTGAGATCAGACGGCCACCAAGTGGAACTGTGTCTGGGATACCATATGGGCTGCATCAACTGGTTCAGCCGGACCGCTCAGCTGCTTGCGCTGAACGGCAAAGGCAATCTTTTCCCCGACAGTTTCTGGAAGCGCATTGAGGCCATGTGCGAGGTGCCGATGAAACTCGGCCTGCCAAACGGGAGCAACACGCAGTTCGGCGACGACCACAGCCAATTTGGCTGGAGGGAGACCCTTGGGCAGTACGCTACCCTATTCAAACGCGACGATCTACTCTTTGCCGCGACTGGAGGAAAGAAGGGGAAAATGCCAGCGGCAACCGCGTTCTCCCTGCCCCTGAGCGGGTTCTACTCCATGCGGAGCGGATGGACGACTGACGCCGCCATGCTCGTGCTCAAGTGCGGGCCTGACGGAGGATGGCACTGCCAGCCTGATAATGGAACCTTCGAGATCTTCGCGGGCGGCCGCAGACTCACGCCCGATGCGGGATCGTACATTTATTCGGGAGACACCGACGGACGCGCGTGGTTCAGGCAATCACGCGTTCACCAGACCCTGACGCTTGATGGCCGTGATATCGCCTATGCCCCACGGTTGCGGTTGTTTAAACCGGACACGGACACAGACGTGCTTGTCGTTGAGAACGAGAGTTATGAAAAGACGACGCACCGCAGATCTGTCTTTTTCGTGAAAAAAAAGTATTTTGTCCTCGTGGACGAACTGCTGGGCGAACCGCGCGGCAATGCGTGGCTCCATTTTCAGTTCCCACCGACTACCGCGATCCTCGATTCTAAAGCGCTCTCAGCGCACACGGGTTTCGAGAAAGGTATGAATCTTCTCATTCAGGCCATGCCACAGCCTGGCCTCGGATTATCCGAAGAAGAAGGACGGGTCTCGTTCAAATACGCTTCGCAGGAACCCCGGCCCGCACTACGTTTCGAAATCCCGCAGGTCAGTGCACCTGTGCGTTTTGTCACAATACTCGTGCCGTATACGGGGAAGATCCCCTCTGCAAGCGCTGGCATACGCAATCGTATCGGATCGAACAAGATGGACCTTGAGGTGACCGTGGAAGGAAAGAAAGCTATGCTGGGATATTCGCTGGATTGACCGTAGCTGGAACGCATTGCCCCTGGAATCCTTCTAGCCGGGCCTAGTTGAAATGAATTCAGGACTGCGATATGCTCATCATCAGGGTTAATAATTGAACGTCTCAATAGTTAAAAGCAATGGGTATTCGCTGCCCGGGCTTAAAACCGACATAGCCAATGCCCTGTCTCTTGCCGGGTTCGACCCTTATTCTCTGAAAAACAAACAGGTGCTTCTCAAGCCAAACCTTCTGCGTGCTGTTGCTCCTGAAAAAGCAGTTACCACTCATCCCCTTTTTATCAGGGCAATTGCTGAGATCGCGCTTGACCATGGGGCCCGCGTGGCCGTGGGCGACAGCCCGGGATTTGGCAACACAAACCAATGTCTTAAAGGATGCAGAGTCATTGAGGGGCTGAAAGGGCTCAATGTCACCATTGCTGATTTTGCGACCCCGGTAACTGTTAAAAATGAGAGAGGCACATTCAAGACTTTTATAATTGCCAAAGGAGTGTTTGAGTCTGAAGCGATCATAAATCTGCCCAAACTCAAGACGCACGGACAAATGTATCTTACCGGAGCAACCAAAAACATGTTCGGGATTGTTCCTGGGTTGCTAAAAGGCAAAAAGCACCTTGAGTCGGGCACGGATTATTCGCTCTTTGCGCGCATGCTGGTTGAATTGTGCTATTTTAAAAAGCCCGTTGTTTCGATAATAGACGGCATTGTGGCCATGGACGGCAATGGACCGGGCGGCGGCGATCCGTACGACCTTGGCCTTATTGTGACGGGAACAGATACTATTGCTGTTGACCGAATATGCGCCGCAATCCTGGGTTTTAATCCGGAGAACATTCCAATATTCGCCCAGGCGAAAAAAAACGCACTGGGAACAGGCGATCTGGCAGCCATTACAGTGACAGGGGAAAGCATAGAAAGCGTGCGCGTGAAAAACTTCAGGCCAGCACGCCAGGGTTTCAGCCCTCTGACCATGGTGCCTGAATTTATTGCCAATCCATTGCGCAACCATCTCTCTTTTAAGCCCAGGGTTGACCAAAAAAAATGCCGTTTGTGCGGCGAATGCATTGCCATGTGCCCGGTCTCCTGCATTACAAATGAGAATGCAAAAATTGTAATGGATTACGAAAAATGCATCCGCTGTTTCTGCTGTCAGGAAATATGTCCGCACAAAGCCATTACCGCCAAACGGCCATTGGTTGGCAAGATTGCGGCGAAAATACTCTTCAGGGACTGACAGGTAGTACTACAGGTATTTCTCATGCGGAAAACCGCGTGATGGGTTTTCCCATAACAATATCTTTTTATTTCAGCAACAATGCCTTTCTAACCTTTATGGATTTATCAGCGGTCATCCGGATAAGATACAGTCCTGACGGAAGACCTTTTGCGCGCCATACGCTGGTATGGAAACCGCTCCTCATATCAGCATCCACGATGCGGGCGACGAGTTGGCCCCTGTCATTGAATATTTCTACCCGTACGTTTGAAGTGCGGGGCAATTGGTAGTGTATGCTGACCAGGGGGTTGAAAGGATTGGGTGAGAGGCTAATATCATACGCTGGTGAATGGTCCCCGGTTGACGCGGTCACACGCGAACTTGAGGAATCAACCAGACTGAATCTGACCGCATCTGCGATGACATACCCATTGGTGCCAGTTGTCAGAATCGTGACCTGGCAATTACGTCCCGAATCAAGCGAATAGCTGCCCAGTTTAAACCATATCCCATTATTGTTTTGCATGTTGACTACGACCGTATCCATGCCCTGTGCGTGTGAAATAACAACCGGCACATTCGACCCCCTGTTTGTCCCGGCTGTCCAGCGAAGAAAAATATCATACAGACCAGTGGACGCGATGGTTGGTGTAAATACAACACTTTTTGTTCCTTTTCCAGCATTTTCGTCGTGTATATAATCCGTGCCATAATAACCCCATGTAACCACGCTGGATGTCCAGCTGCCATTGACCTGGGCGGCGGTATTGTCGACGATAGTGCCGGTGTCCGCACTGCTGGAATCAAGCAACAGGGCCGTTAATTCCGCAAGATGGTTCTGATAAATCTCCCGAGGGGTTGCATCGAATGTTTTGCACAGGTAAGCTGCTTTGCCAACAACTTCTCCCATCATGCCGCCGGTTTTCATGACGCGTACTGTGCCGAGTGCCACATGCGTCACGCTGATACAGCGTCCGGCCATAAAAAGATTTTCTATGTTCCTCGAATAAAGGCTGCGGTACGGTATGGTCGGAGGCGGGTCACTATTAAAACCAGACTGAGTGCAATTGCTGTAAAACGGATCATTGGGAAACGCGGCGAGATTCCACGCTTCCGGGTAATGGAGATCGATTGTCCATGTGGGTACCACAAAGCCGTCCGGAAACAACGCAGGGGTCTGAATGTCCTGCTGGGTAAGGATATGGTCTCCTATCAGGCGGCGAGATTCCCTTCTTCCGCCCACATATCCCACCCACGCAAGCCGCCAGTTCGGATACAATTCCTTCACATTCTTCAAGAAAGACCAATTACCATAGATAGCGCGAAAAAGCGCATCCCGTATATACTCTCCTTCAGTCAGCTGGTTTTGGTAAAACCCAGCTTCCCATCGCCAGTTCCAAGAGGTACTCTGGAGGAGAGGGTTATAGGTACTCACATCAAATTGAAAGGCCCATGGGCATACAGGAAAACTGACAGGTTCCCCCCTATCATCCGCGTACCAACTGTTCGTTTGGCCCATGTGCATACTGTCCGCGATACTTGGGGCAAGCTGCTCTCCAAATACCGAGCGTCCCTCCCGTCCCATCATAAATTCAGCCCCTGCCAGAAAACCGAGATTGCCGTCACCGCTGCAATCCGCAAAAACCCTTGATGGAAAACGCCATTCGCGTCCGTTCATTATATATTTCCCATAAACCGCCGTAATGCGGGAGCCGTCCATTTCAGCCTTAAAAACGTGTGTATTCAGGAAAAGCGTTATATTGCTTTCTGAAAGCACGATATCCAATTTCGGGAATTGCACAAGTTCCCTGACAATATTTCCTATTCTGGGATATGGCGGCTGATTCACTCCACCCTCGGCCGGGACGCCAATTTCCGAACTATTATTACCTCCCAATACAGGCCGGTCCTGAATTAAAGCAACCTTGTTTCCAAGCCGGGCTGCTGAAATTGCCGCGCACATGCCCGCAAAGCCCCCGCCAACGACCACTAGATCATACGTCCCGGTATCTGGAGGAATTTCCGGTAAACCAAAAAGCGTTTTTCGAAGAAAAGACAACGCGGCCAGGTCGTTTGGCGGAGCGCTTGCCGCATCGCGGAACAACAGAGCATCGCAACGCCCTTCAAATCCCGTTGAATCTATCAGCCTGATCTCTGTCTGCGTACCCGCAATATTCACGGTCCCGCCATAGTGCCATTGCCACGACCCGTCACCGCCAACCCCAAAGACCGTATCAAGGGCCTGCCCATTAATGGATACGGTAAATTTTCCAGGGCCGTAAGGCACTACCCAATCCCTAGTCCGGACATAGACATGGTAGATACCGGCGCCCGGGAAATTTATGGTTGTCACTGCATCGTTCACAGGCACACCCCTGCCGTGCGCAAGCAAGAATGGTGAGCCCATCTGGTCCATGAATTGCTGATCCACCACCCACCCGCCTCTGTCTCCAAAGGCTTCGGCCTCGACCAGAACATCAGCTGCATAAGAGGTCACAATACTGGCGACTAATAAAGCCGTTGTCACCACAGAAAAAAAGTTCATTGAAGCCCTCTTTTTTTCGCGAAAAACCGCTTATTTAATTAAACTGACGCGTCCCATTAAGAGATGACCGCCGATCTTTACCTGGAGCATATAAATCCCGCTGGGTTGGTTGGAAGCGTCCCAGGCCAAACCAGCGGACAATTGCTGGTTGGTGGCCAGCAGTCTTTGCACCAATTTTCCACGAACATTAAAAATCATTATTTCAGCCTTTTCCAAACCATTGAGCTTCAATGGTGAATTGAGAACTATCTTCGTAACCGGATTAAAGGGGTTCGGTTGCGTGACGAACACTGGCCCCGCCTTTTCCGGTGGCATGATTTCTGTCCGAGCATCGGCCGATTGTTTTACATGGTAGGCATGGACAACCGGCTCGCTGCCAAGAGCAAAGGTAAGATATAAATACATAATCCTGGTCTGCGGATCAAAACAGGCGCCGGACACCGTTGTGGCACTGCTGACCGCTGGATAATCGATTTTGACATATGATGATGGTTGCACGCTTCCCATTGCCCGATTGCCCAGCGCAGCCTCTCCCAAATCCTTGAAATCATAGAAATACCAGTTGTTCTCTTTGTGGCCATCAAGAACACTGCCGCCCCAGTCGTATCCGATCCTGCCAATATTATGCTTCACAAATGTAATATACCCTTTTTTATCAGGAAGATCGACAAATACTCCTGTCATGCATGAACTATTGTAAGCGAATTTCCCCGTCCAGGGATTCGGGGGTTGATATCCCCAGATGTTTTCATTTGCGGCAAAATAATTACCGTTCCTGTCAGCAGCTTCAGGATAAACATACCTGAGTACTTCGAGCAGATCGTTTAGGGTGTCTTGCAATATATCCGGCGTGTGTATGGCCGCAATCGCAGGCCCGCAACTGGCCGGCTGGCAGATACTATAATATCCCCCAAAACCCAATGCCAAGTCTCTGCCGCCAGCATAGGCATTGGCAAATGTTCTTGGAAGGTTCGTGACCCCTCCCCAATACCCTTTCCAGGCCTTTAGCCTGGGTATGGGCAAATACCAGTACTTCAGATTGATAATAGTGTCGTTTTCAAGTCTGGAGGCGGAAAGCATGGGGAATCCACTGCCCATATAATAAATATGCCATATGCTCCAGTAAAGGATATTTGTGCTGTTGTCCCACCAGAAGCCACCATTGCCAGGCAGGTCGCTTCTATCACCCGCTGGAGTGGGCCAGCCAAGAACACCCCAATTTTTGACAAGAGGCGCGGTATCGAGCGCGGAAAAATTATTGCCCGCTATTTTTACGAGTTGCGGCAACGCCACTTCATAGAGTTTATAACTAAAATAGTTGTCGTACCTGCGGGGCACCCCGGCAGTCAGGAAGAGATGCCTGGTGCTGTCCGGCATAATGCGCAGCGAAAGTCCGCTTTTAGCGTAAATATGCTCGTCCCAACCAACCACAACCGGAACTTTGAAAGAACCGGCATATTCGAAATCCGAGGAATCGAGAAGCGAGTCCTTGCGTGGTGGCGGCGGAGGGGGCGTTTCAAGCCGCTGTTGTACGTATATGCTCTCCGCAGGTACTGTTTCTCCAAAGAACTGTTTTGTCTTATAATAATAGCACTGCCAGGCAAATGCCCGTTTTCCCGGTGTAGATGGCGCCCTTAAATTGGAGGTGAAATTAAAGGTGTCGCCCGGCGCAACAAACTTTGCGTCATGCTGGAGAATAAAATAAGCGCCCCATGTATAATTAGTGTCCGGATACCGGGAATACATCAGGATATCCGCTATTGGCCAGGCAGTATCGCCGGTATTTCTCATGCAAATTACCGCAGGAAATATCTCGTCCGTAGTCAGCGTTTCGGGAATGACGCACCTGACAAATTGTGCGTTAAAAACGGCGGCTCGCGCAGGCCCGCCGGTCAATAGCAGAAACATGCAGGAGTAGATGACCATCGAAAGACAGATTGTTTTTCTCATAGAACAAGAACACCCCTTTCAAATTAACGAGTCAGTACAATCTTTCTGATCAGGCGTTTGTTGCCAGCCATGGCTTTGACAATATACACTCCACTCGGCATGCCTGCTGCGTTCCATGTTGCTGTACCATTGAACAGTTTCAAATTGGCGACCAACCGGCCATTGATCGTAAAAATACTGGTTTGCAAGGGTATTGCATTTGACGCCCCTATAGAAATCGTAATGGCCGGATTGAACGGATTGGGCATGGCAATAATCGCAGCTTCAGGCTGCTGAAGAGGCGCGCTCAGGGCCGCATGCATGGGCGGATCCATGTCGGAACATGGATAATTTGCGCCCCTGTTTTTCAGCGTAACCGAAGCTATGGCGCCGGTCAGCCGGATGGGCACCTGAGGAATAAGCAGAAGCTGAAGACTGTCGGTCACAATGGTCCCTGAGGCCTCGACCGTGCCATGGGTATCGCTCACTGCATACGTAAAGGTGTCTCCTTCGCACATGTCGAGCATTTGGAGATTGCGCGGGGTAATGTCCACATTGAAGGTGACGCTGTTGCAGGCGCACCTGCCCATGTTCCTGATGGGGATGCTCCAACTGGTCGCAGTTTCAGCAATTTTCCGGTTTCCCAGGATGGTATGATCCTTGGCGCCCCATTCTGTGAAGCACATGTAAGTGCGGCTATCTGGGTCCGCGTATTGCGGATCAGGATCGTTGAATTTGCACCCAACAATGGCTGGCACATTTGAAAAACCCGGCCTGCTTTCGTCCCAACGCATATTGCCCGACATGGCACTTCCATACACGACGTTGCCCCAGTTGTGGCCGCCGGGACGCACAGCATAACCTATGCATTGCCGGGAGTCTTTTATGTAGGTTTCAAAAGGAGCGCCGTTATAGTCAAAGGGAATGGATCCGTCGGAAAAACAGTGGCCGCCGCTGAATACGCCGAAGCTTTTTCCCTTGTTCATTTCCATGAATTTGGCAACGTCCCGCACATCGTACACGTTCATACCCGTGAACTGCGTAACCCAGTCGAGACCAGGATACTGGGGATCGTTGAACGCCAGGAATTTGACCGGGTTTGCCATGTTGTAATGGCCATAATTGCCGTATATAGAACTTGCCCACATGGTATCGCCGCTGCCACTGATGCCGGGGCAACGGTATTGTGTAAGGCCTTCGTTAGACCAGATGCTGGTGACAAACGAGGGAAAGGCGATAAGAAATCCCCATGCGCCCGAAGCGCCCATGGAATTGCCGTCGATATGAAATTTCGGCTGGGTTATATTATAGTGCCTGCGCGCCCAAAGAACCGCCTGCATGTGTTTGTACTGCACATAATTAGCGATTGTGTCCTGCATGACCTGGCCGCTTGTGGCCTGGCAGCCGCCATCGTACGCCAGCGACATGTGGTGGCCGAAGTACCAGGTGGGCGTGCCGTTGCTGCCATAGTCCATGTTGCCGTAATTGGTGTAGTCGGCGGCTGGAAAATGTGTACTAATACCGTCCAGATGGATTCTCGGCATGTTTCCACCCGGAGAGAATGCGCTGCGGGTAATGGCAAAAGGAAAGGCGTTGCCTGTGTATGAATTGTAGATTCTGTGATCGAGCCAAATGATGTAATAATCCCTATTCGCATCAACATAGTACTTCACTGCGTCAGAATATTGCTCCTGCTCAGTGACCGCCCCTGCGCTGTTTTCCGGATTGATCGCGGTCTCTTCAACATCACCAGACGAAACGGTTGTGACCGCATAATAGCTTTGGGCCTGGCCGATGGCCTTAATGGTATAGACAAAGATACCGGTGGTATCGCTTAATTGCGTACCCTTGCCGCTGGTCACTGGCTGGATGATGAAACGATCAATATATGAAGTATCGGCCGGTTGGGTAAGCGAGCTGTCGCAGTTGTGCATCTCGCGGAAATAACTGGAATTTTCTTTTACTTCAGCAATAAGTGTTGCCAAAGCAAGATTGCCGGAGGTAATGGCGCTGGTATGCCGGTATACCCGGTATGTTTCGCCGGTTTGACCAACATCCTCACACCAGGTGATGAAAGTTTGGCCCGAACGGAAAAAGGCGGAAAGGTTTGTGGGTTGTGCGGCATTGAGAACCTGGAATCCAAAACAGAACAGCGCGCAGACAATAAAAAGACGCATCGTTCCTCCTTCGCATGTTATTTCATTAACGTGACACGTTTTATCAGTCTTACACCGCCCGCTTTTGCCTGGACAAAATACACGCCGCTTGGCGAATGCGCGGCGTTCCAGACAACGCCCTCTTTCAAACAGGAACCGGAAGAAGGCGTCAGATTGGCGACGATTCTGCCTTGTAAATCAAATATCACGATTGACGCAGCGCTGCCCAATCCCTTCTGATAATCAAAGGTGATTTTTGTCGTGGGATTGAATGGATTGGGTGATACAAATAAGGCCTGCTCTTTGTGTGGCCATGCCGATGCTGTCTCCTGTACCTGCGTGGATGCGCCGAACGTAGCTATCCGGATATTGTCGATCTGCTGCCAGAGAAGCGAGACTATGTTCGCATGCACCGTTGTTGGTCCTGTCAGAAGCGTCACTGATGTGCGGAATGTAGGCATGCCATTGAAAACAGTATCCGTGTTATAGATGATTTTGACCGGCCGGCCCATGTCAACAATCTGGTCGTTCAAATAGAAGTCAAAGCCCTGGATCTTGGCGGCGTTCTTGAGGAGCCTTATTTCAATGATATTGTCGCCGGTAACCTCGATCTCGTACTGCGCGTTTATCAGGTTTTCGTCCATTATGGCGCGCATGTTGGTCCAGTAGGCGCGCGAATACCGCTTGTGCTCGACAGTATGCCGTACCTTTTTCGGGTAGGGATCCAAGGTTACCCCATCGCAGAAAGCGACAAGCGTATCCACGTTTTGCCTGAAAAGCCAGTCAGCATCATGCCCGTGCCCATCATTGATAAAGTGCACTGGACAGCCGTTTTGCAGCATATACTTGACCGTCGTGTCCTGAAAATAACCGTCCATGGTGCTGTGCACAAGGAGCGTAGGTGCATTTATTAGATCCATGAGCGCTTCCCATTGGACTGGAAAACTTTCCATGATAAGGTCGTGATGCACGGCAATGATGCCTGCATACCAATCAGGATACCTGATGCCCAGCTTGAGAGACTGATGTCCGCCCTTTGAAAACCCCGTGGCAAAAAGGCGCAAAGGATTTATGTTGAAATCATACGCCATATCGAGCAGGACCGCCTTGTTTTTCGCCTGTTCCTTGGTGTCGTTATTCTGGTAACCCTTTTTGATGCAACGGGCCAGGATATATGGCGTGGGCTTCAATGCCATGCCAGGGTCGTCCTGGGTGGATAGAATCAGAGGCCACGATGCCCTCGCATCGTATGTATTGGGTATTATGGCATCGTAACGCCCCATTATTTCCCACTCGGGAAGCCAGTACGCCTTGGGCATATAGGAGCCCTTCGCGGCGATATCCGGATTTACTCCATTACAAAGACGGGAGAGATAGAAATCCATGTCGCTCTGGAGGTAATTGAGGCACTCGGTAACGGTGAAGTCAGGGCTTTCGTAATTGGCGCGCGTATGGTTTTGGTTGTATTCCCGGTAAAGAATGAAAACATTCTCCTTGAGCGAGGGCAGGCAGCGCTGCACAATGTCGAGTCCCTGATCGAGCGTATCTATGCCCTTCTGATAGGCGTCGATAAGCGCCCGTATTTGGGCGTCTGTCCCTGTGACAGGATTTTGCGAAAGCTTTGCGCCAAGGTTCGATGGAACCCACGAGGATGGCGTAATTGTCTGCGCGGCGCCATACATACAGAACGCCACACAGATGAACAGGAAAAAGCACATCATGTTCTTCATTGGATCCCCCACTTTATTTCCTTATATTCCCCTCTCACGTGACCAATTGATCATGCAGTGAGGCCAGCTGGTTGCCGGAATGTTCTCATTCGTTCTTCTCCTTGGTTATAGAATAATATAACTCCAATTTAAGCCGGACGATTGTTGGTAATTCCGAATGCGATTGGTTAAAACTCTCGGGGCTGTAGGTGTGTCTTAGTACTTTATTTAATCGCTTATAGGCAGGTTCATATTTATTATGGTACAGGGTCATTGGCTTATCCGAAGTATTTTTAACTCGTGGGGTTTAAACTGCACTTTTTCATCTTCGTTCCCAACAACAACTTCAGCGGTAAAAGGATTCAGCCATTGGCTTTTTCCAGTCACAGAAAATTGAAGTTTTGCGGTCACCACACCAGCCCCCTCATTAAACAGGATATAATAATGGTCGCCATTCTTTACAACATGCCTGTATCTGACATCCGCAGTCATAGGATCAATACTAATGTCAGGCTGAAACACCTTAATAATCGCATTTTTTGTCTCCTCGGGGGTTTGAATAATACGCGCCCCTTCAAACATTGCGGAATAGGGTGTGTTTTTTCCAATTAACAGTCGTCCGTTTGCTGCCAACATGTTCAAAGATGGCATTACGTTATCAGGCAAAAAGGAAAGACCGTCGATCATTAACGCTTTATAATGCATTCCGGAGATATGTATTCCCCCGGCATCAACTTTCGCACCTTCCTGCAGATAACGTATTTCCAGATAGTTAAAATCGCATTGGTTTTGATAACAGATTTTTGCATATGTATCCGGCAGCCAAGTTGCCTCACATAAAATCGCCAGAGAACAAACCTGTTTCGAATCGGTATTTAGCCAGCTGAGTCTGCGGCAGGCATCCGCGAATGGCTTGTAGGTGTCCCACCAGGAGGAATTTGGTCCGACATCTGGAGGGCGTTCATCAAACCTGGGGCCGCGGATAGAATAGTAAAAAGCATGGGGAAACAAGAAATTCTGTCCGCGGACAAAACACCAATTAGCAAGCCATTGCATCTCATCGTAGGTGAGATTGTGTCCGTAAGCGCCATAAAGCTCATTCGAATTGCGGCGAAGCCCTTGATGAACCATTGCACTTGAGGCGCCTTTAGCCATAGTAGAATGCGGTCCTTCAAGAGCTTTAGCCCCGGGCTCCACATAACGCCATACAAGATCCTGCCCAGGGACCTGGAAATATCTTTGCGCACCAATATCCATAGATTCGGCGGGATGACCCATAAGAGAAATTTGATGATCTTTGCACCAATCCCCTAGCCTTCTGTAATAGTTTTCTTCGAGGCAGATATTGATCGCCCTGTTATAATCAACGCGATGTATATCTGACCCGGGAAGGTCGCTATACCACAAATCCCCCAGATAGGGTTTGATATCGTATCCCAGTATCCTATTGATTTGTTCAAGGAGAGCGGCGTTCCCGGGAAACAATCCTTTTTCACTTACGCGTCCGAGAGGCGAAGGTTCGTCTGTAAAAATTCCCAGGATAGTTGTCCCGAAATATGTGCCAAACTCTTTTGCAAAACGATCGTAAACCAGTTCTATAAAACTGGTAACTGCATCGGGATTCAATATATCACCGGCGGGAGGTGATTCTTCTTCAATCCGGTTGTCTTTTTTACCGATATAATGAAGCCCCCGGATCACACCGCCTGATGGTTTCTCAATAATCGCGACACGCTTTCCACCCGGACGCGCAATTGTCGTGACTAATTTTGTTCCTGCAGAAAGCTGAAGCTTGTCGCCAGGCATAATATCAATTTTTGCAAGGCCGCGTGCCGCATGACACGAATTACGTGCCACCACTTGTCCGCTGGAAGATCCCGAAGGGTACATTCCCTCATCGTACAAAACCACATACATTTTCCTTTTTGAGGCCTCTTGAACAGCAACATTCATTGCGTGTATCATTTCTGGCGAAAGCCATTCCATGTTTTCAGGTAATCCTATACGAGGATGGATCACAAAACCATAGACGCCATGGTTCTCAAAATCAGCTATCTGACGAACGATCTCTTCTTCTTTTAAAGTATCGTTCCAGAACCAGAAAGGCATGACAGTAAATTCACGCGGAGGATTTGTAAATTCTGATGGTATATTATGCGTAATTATCTTCCCGGCAAAGGTTAAATTAATAACAAAAAAAACTACAAATACTATTTGTTTTAAAACAGGCTTCATAACTAAACCATAAGCACCACAATAATCTAATTATTCTATCAATACACTTTTATACCGCAGTGTTTTTTTCTGGGTTTTCAGCAGATACACGTACACGCCGCACGATACCTTGCGTCCTTTGGCGTCTGTGGCATCCCAGATAACGGCGTGCTGCCCGGCCCCGGTTTCACGGGATATCAATGTTTTCACCAATCGCCCTGAAATATCATACACAGAAAGGTTGACATACCCGGTGATTGGCAGCGTAAAATTGATGTGCGATACCGGATTAAAGGGGTTGGGACAAACCGCTAAATGCAGGGCCTGTCCCGGACGCACGGTTCTCTGTATGCCCATGGGATTGTTGTTATACACCTCCATCTCAGCCAATTGCAGACGGCGGCACGAAGTATTATCTATAGGCGCGTTTCCAAGCAGTGTGGCATGCACGCGGACATAACGAATCGAAACCGCGTTACAATCAAAGACCTGCACAATATTCCTGGGATTTGGATATCCGGTTGCTGTAAAAAGCGTCTCTATAATACCGGCCTGGTTTCTGCCCTGAATGGTAAAATCAACAGGGAAGCTGGGGCTTTCACCGTCAGCATTTAAATTATCGGTGCGGGAATATAGCTTCACCTGATTCACAATCATATCTTGCCGCAAGTCCACTTCAACCCACTCTACGGCATCCGGAGTAGCATGACAGGCGCTGGTATAGCCATAGCTTCCTGGAATCGAAGTGAGTATGCCATCCACTAACTTGGCCGCTCCCCAGCCATTGCTTTCATAGAGGCTGGAACCGGTGACCGGTTTGCCAAGGGCCATATTGGAGCCACTATCAACAGTCTCATTGGTGATGTCGAGTTTGCTTAACCAGCCAAGACCATCCTTTGCCCACAGTAAAATGGTCGAATCATACGGATAGAAGCCGTGACCGCCCTTGGGATATATATGGAATTCCGCGGGAACATGTTTGGACAAACAGGAATCATAAAACGCCTGACCATTGCCGATGGGAACGGTCGCATCGTCCAACGCATGGGCCAAAAAGGCCGGCGGCGTCGAAGGTTTCACCTGAATATCATTGGAGAGATAATTGCGCATGGAATCGGAAGGACTGCCGCCCAGCAAATTGGTCATGGAACCGGTATGTACGAGCGGCGGCCAAAAAGAAATGACCGGATAAATGAGCAATTGAAACGAAGGGCGGTCACTGAGCCGGTCTATGGAATCTGTTGCCGCATAAATGCTGTCATTATAATGGGTAGCTATGGTTGAGGCAAGATGTCCGCCTGCAGAGAAACCCATAATTCCAATTTTCGCCGTATCCAACCCCCATTCAGCAGCCTTGGCCCGGACAAGGCGAACCGCACGCTGCCCGTCTTCCAGCGGAACCGGATGGCGCGCAAGCCGGTAGGGTAATACTATCCCCGCAATTCCCTGGGTATTCAGCCATTGGGCCACCTGAGTGCCTTCTTCCGTAATCTTCAATGTTCCGTAACCGCCACCAGGGCAAACAATAATCGCGGCGCCATTTGCCCTGCCCTGCGGCGCAAGATATACCATCAAGTCAGGACCGCTTCCGCTTTCAGGCGTACCAGAATCCCAAAGCGTCGCATTGAAAGGGCTTGCAGGTAAAGTCCTTTTACTCAAAACAATAGGCCCATTGTCCGGAACAGCATCAAACATCACCCGGGTTTGTTGCAGTACCGGCGAAAGCCCTTTACCATTTTGCTCGATTTTACAGCCTGTCCAGCCCGCAGGGAGTGACATGGACAAGGTCAGCGGGAGATTATAGATGGAATCCGGAAGAGTGTCTGTAAAACTGAAGGTTTGTGACATTGCATCTGATGCCGAGAGGGTAATAGTGGCATTTTCGCGTTCCTGAATATACCGAAAAACATCGCCATACGGTGCTATCCAGAGGAGGGAACGGCGCGCTGACAAAGTGTCCAGGTGGGCTATGTAGTCACCTAACGCAGCGGTAGACCCCAGCGAACACTCCCCGGAACTTCCATAAATGCAATGAATGGTTTCCACCAGCCATCCAGATTTGTTGACCGCATTTTCAATATCAGCGATCGTTCCGACATTACCGATGGTTTTAATCAAGTATGGATTTGCCGGCACATTGTCCTCTATACCTTGTTCATTCCAGCCGCGAGCGCTGATACACCAGCGTTTGACTTCGCTCATGGCGTCTGAATTGCCTCCAGGATAGGCCCAGGTCCACCATTTCTTTCCCGGAAACCGCAACTGTAGAGAGTCGAGGGCCGGCCTGACTTCAGAGACTGAAGGCGAATGGGTGACGGCATGACCGCCTATTTCATGCCCCGAATCAGCCATGGCAATGGCCTGGTTCCAGTCAATAGGTTGCCACTGGTAGGAAGCTCCCCACCCTGCATCACCGGTAACAATGAAAAAAGTGCCTTTGACATTGCGTTTCGCCATTTCGGGAACGGCGTATTTCAGTTGGACCGGATGATTGTCGTCATACGTCAGCGAAACTGCGGCGGTTTTGCTGCCGGGCCAGAAGGTGGGCGTGGGAATGGTTTGTGGATAAACCATGACAGCGCATACAACCAGGGTAATAAAATATAAAAACACAGTAATGTCCGGTTAAAGTTACGGAAAAAAAAGGGGGCCGTTCCAAACCTATTTTATCGTTACCCGCTCGGTTCCACTTTATCGATCTGTTTCTAATCGCCTCTTTCTGAAGTTTTTCAGCGTTTTTCGCGTTCTGCAGCCTGAAATCGATCGAGGTTTGCACTATGCCCCATCGGTTCACTTCCCTGGATGAACCGCAAGAGCCGGGAATGAATTCAGCCAGATGACGTTCACCCGCCGCTTTCAATTGACGCGCCATTTCAGTTGCATTCATTAAAACCCCAACTATTTACCATTAGGTTTCTTTGTCATTTGATCAGCGTCATCTGTTTTGCCAGCACCTGGCCCCCCACGACGGCCTTTACGATATATATGCCCGATGGCTGGGCCGACGCGTCCCAGGATAAGCCGGCGCCAAGAACCAGGGAGGGAGCAGAAAGCGTCTGAATCAATTTGCCATGGATATTAAATATCTGTATCTCATTTTTTTTGCTGCTTGGTACAAGATTCTTGATGCTTATGACCGTACGTGGATTGAATGGATTCGGGCTTACGGTAATACCGGCATTGCCGGGCAATGGCTTTTCCGCTTTTTTAACAGCTGTTGAGGGAAGGGTATCGCTGCAATCGTTGAAAATCAGGCACCTGATTGAATCCAGTTCCTGCCACTGGTTCCTGGTCACGCCGCCGGTCAACTGCTGGGAGGTGATTATCGAGGCCTTTGTCGTCGCTGTTGCGGGAATGGTGTACTGCGTGGAGATCAGCACCGTCAGCTTCCCGTTGGTGGGAACAGCGCCAAAGAAGAGCGATGTCCCGTTTTTGACCACATTGACGGGGCTGGTCATGTCAACAAGACTGTCGCAAAGATAAAAGTCGAATGAGGTGAATATGGCGTCAGCGGAATCAATAGTGATGGTATTTGCCGCTTTGTCCGCTGTTACCGTATACGTGGGATTAAAACCGCCGATAACCTGGTTGCGGGCAAGTTTGCCGTCCACCCAGAAGGCACGCGAATACGCGACCTGGCCGGCTTCCACCGCATGATAGACCGTCTTAGGGTAGGGGTTCAGCACATGCTGGTCAAAAAAGGTTGTGATAAGGGGAAAACTGGCGGGGTCTATCCATGGTATGGGCTCATGGGCTCCAAGAAACGTCATGAATTCAACCGGGCATCCAGCCTCCTGCATGACCTCGTACACATATTTTGTGCCGTCGATATATCCGTCATAATCCCCCTGGAGTATGCGGACAGGGACATTTTTCAAGGCTTTTACACAGTAGAAGTACGAAGCCTGGTTTGGAAGACGGAGATCGGGAGACACCGGAACGCACGCCGCATACCTGTCGGGCCTCCACCATGCCGAACGCATGGAAGTATGACCGCCCTGCGAAAAACCGCCCGTATATGTCCTGAAAGGATCGATATGCAGATCGTGCGCCACGTCGGTTAGTGATGCGTTTTCGCCCACCGCAATATATCCGGAATTCGTCACAACCCTCATGAATTTATCAATAAAACTCATTTGCATCTGATCTGTACTGATTAAAGGATACGCTTTGTCGCTGGTGTATCCCCTTGGGATCATCACCCAGTAACAACCAATCTTGTTATCACCCCCCAGATATGGCTTCCTCATCATACGCAGCGGCAGGTCGTTGTCCGGATTTACTTTGCTTTCGAGCCGCGGCAGATAAAAACCCATGTCTTCCAAGACAGCGTTGAAAGTACGGAAGTCATAGTCATAAGAATAGCCCCTGTTGTACTGCTGGTAAAGCATTAAAACATTATCGCGGAGCTGAATAATATGACGTTTAATAAAAGCGACGCCTGTATCAAGATCGTCGATCCGGGTTTCGTAGTCTGGTATCAGGATATTCTTGATGGAATCATCGGTTGCTGTCGCAGGAGCGGCGCTCACCCGTGCAACAAGGCTGGCCGGTACCCAGCTTGCTGCAGCCGTAGCGTTACCGGAAAGCGCTGCTATAACAATGACTGTCGCGATCATCAGAAACCCTGCACGAGTTATTGTAAGGCTCATACTATTTCTCCTTTAATTATCGTTTTAATTACTTTACCAGCAAGCATTTCTTCGTTGCCGCGAATTCTCCGGCCCGGAGTTTGTAATAATATATTCCGGAACTTACTCCATCAGCGTTCCAAACTGCCGCATGTGTTCCGGCGATTTTATCCCCATCAAACAACGTGGTCACAAGGGTACCGTTTATGGTGTACATTTCAAGCGTCACGCGACAGGCTGACGGCAATGAATAGCTGATCGCTGTTGAAGGATTGAACGGGTTGGGCGTGTTCTGGGCCAGGGAAAAGACAAGTTTTCCATCAGGATTTTTGTCTATTCCCACAACCCCGCCGCAGTCCTGCGAGGAAGCCCAGTCCGGATCCTGTGCATTGAGCCAGGTAACCATGGCCGGCGGCATGTTGCACAATATGTTTTTATCAAAACTTGTGCACCCGGAATAGAGCGATATCCGGGTGATTGAGTTTGGGAGCGCTGTCAGCTGATTGCCGTCCACCTTGAACCAGCTCAGACGGCTGAGGTTTCCAAAGGAATCCGGTAGGGCGCTTAGCTGGTTTCTGCTCAAATAGCAATACGTTAAATTGTTTATCTTGCAGAAGGATTCGGGAAGGCTGGTAAGCTGGTTGTCCTCAATATACAGAGTACCCACCCGGATGTTGCCAAACGAGTCCGGAAGGCTTGCAAGTTTATTGTTCTGGAGCTGCAGATCGCCGAGAGTGCAGGTGATCAAAGAGTCGGGAATGGTGGTGATCTGGTTGTTATACGCATAGAACCAGTTGAAATCGCACCGTGTGAAATTCGGGAGACTGGTAAGTCTGTTGTTGAACACCTTAAAATAGAAATAGTTCTTATGGAGGTTAAACGAGTCAGGCAGGCTGGTGAGTTCATTATGCTGCAGTTCGAGCATTCGCAAGGCACCTGGCTTGACAAGTTTACCCGGCACGCTGGTCAAGCGATTGTTATGGAGTTTGAGAGCATAGAGCTCGCCTATGTCCCCGATAGTCCCCGGTACGGTGGTCAACAGGTTATGGTCAAGGTGCAGCCAGACCTGGTTTTGCCATGTTGTCAGATTGCCCATGGTTCCAATGGCATCGGGGATGGATGTCAGCAGGTTTTCCTGGAATTGTGCATCGTACAGATATCCAAGGCTGCCGATTTGGTCAGGAAGGGCCGCAAGCCTGTTGTGCGCGGCAGAGAGGCGCCGCAGTTGCGTGCAGCCGCCGATGGAAGCGGGAAGCGCGGTGATCTGGTTGAAATCCACATACAGAGATTGCAGATTAACAAGATTGCCAATGGTTGAAGGCAGTGCGGTCAATGCGTTTCGCGCCACCGAAAGCAGCAGCAGCCTGTTTAAAGTGCCAAGTGCGTCGGGAAGGTTGGATATCCGGTTATCGTTCAGGCGAAGGTACCTGAGGCTGTCCAGGTCTCCGATTTCATCGGGTACAGATGTCAGGCTGTTGTTCCCAAGTTCAAGCGAGTCGAGCAGCGCACAGTTGTTTATTGAGGCAGGAACGGCTGATATGAAATTATTGCCAAGGCAGAGTTTCCTAAGATTTGTAAGGCTTACTATAGTAGCGGGGAATGCCGATAAATTGTTGCTGTTTAACAACAGCTCCTGCAGGCCGTTTATGTTTCCAAGCGCAGCGGGAAGGCTGGAGAGCAGGTTGTTGTTCAGATGGAGCGCGGTCAAATTCGTGAGTTTGCCTAGGGAATCGGGCAGCACCTTCAGACAGTTGTTCATATAATCGATCGGCTGGTCCTTGAAGTTGCTGATCTTCCCCGTAAGGCTGAATGTCCTGAAAACAGTAGTGTCGCCTGCATACGGATTCATGGTATCGATGACGTACAACTGCGTGTTATTGAGATACAGATTGCGCAGGTTGGCCAGATTTACGATTTCATCCGGCAGAGAGGTCAACTGGTTGCCGTTGAGGTTGAGGGTCTGAAGTCCGGTCAGGTTTCCGATTGTGGAAGGCAGTTGTTGGATTACCAGAAAAGTCGGTTTGCTCGTGTATACGCCGGCGCTGATACGCAGACGCCTGCCGTACCAATATCCGCTGAGGTTTAGGGACACAATCCTGTTGTCCTGCACCTGCGCGACATCGCCCACGGAAAAAGCGGTCCACCCGTTTGAATCGAGGATAGATCTGACGATTAGCGAATCGTCGGAATACGTCTGTGCCAGCAAGCACGATGATGCGATGAGTACGATCAAAAATGTTCTCATTCGTTCTTCTCCTTTGTTGTACAATAATATAACTCCGATTTAAGTCGGACGATTGATAGTAATTCCAAATGCGATTGGTTAAAACTCTCGGGAGGGGTAATTCTAAAACAGATCGGGCCGCTTTATCACGCTCCGTTCAGAACTTAAATCCGGCTATATTCAAAGAGTCTTGATCCTGCCACTCATTTAACCACAGTCGTTTTTCGTGCCGTGAAGTTGGATTTTTGTATCAGCGGCCGCTGCTGGGGAGGTTGCGCGCCCAACCCGGCTGTAAGAAGAAACAACGCAGCCAAAACCAATGACGCTCGTATAGGATTCACATACGCTCCATGGGTAAAGACGTCTTTTTTCAAAAAGCCGACTTTTATCGAATAAGCATTACCTTCTGTTTAAGTTTGGAATTGCCATTTTTAAGCATTACAACATAGACTCCCGATGCATGGCCTGAAGCATTCCAGGAAACCTGCCGCAATCCCGATTTCTGCGATCCATTGTTCAAAACTGTCGTCAGATTCACCACAACCTTGCCATTTATATTCAATATCTTGAGCTCTGTTCCGTTCTTCCAACCTGCGACCTTAATATTCACGCTCGGATTAAATGGGTTGGGTGCAACTGTAAGGGAATGGTTTTCCAGGTCCATTGTTCCGGGTTCATCCTCCGTGTTGGCAGAAACAATAAAACGATGGAAGGTCAGCGCGCCGATGCCGCGTGTATTGTATAACCAGGGGCCTTCATAAGTGGCGCTGTTCCAGGTATCGGGACCATAGCTGATAGTAGCGGAGTCCGAGGGAACGTGAAAGTAAATGGTGATGGTATTGGCTGCCGTATCGGCCTTTACGGAATCCAAAGCGGTTACGGTCTTGCCCAGGGCAAAAGCGTGCCTTATGCCTGTGTCCGCCGGGACAAGGACGGGTTGATCGAACCGGAGTATGAGGCGGGTGTGCGCCATGTCGGCGAATCGGGCCTCCTGGATGTTGGGCGGACAAATCCGAGCCGTGTCTGAAGAAACATAAAAGTCACGGGCCACCAACCGGTAAAGCTGGTCGCCCATCTGGATGTACCCATTGGCCGCATAATGGCAACCGTCATGGCCTGGCAGGTCCACGGTGGACATGATGGAAATGTCCGGCCTTCCCACGGGAATAATACGCTGCGCCTCACGCACGATATCCTGGCCTGAAGCGATACCGCATCCCGGGCGGGTTTGAAAGAGGTAATATCGCTCAATCGAAGGGTAATCTGTTTTCCAGGAGCTGCAGAGATTAAGGAAATTGGTCCGGTACATGGCCGGATCGTAGCCGCTCTCTCCCTGGTGCCAGAAAACAGCCCTGATGCCGTTCAACAACTCCGCTCGGCGTACCCGATTGTACAGCCGTCCGTAAATGGAGGAATACGTGAGGTCGCGGGCATGCGATTCAATGGACGTCCCATTATAACCGCCGTTAATGATGCAAACCGGAATTTGGCTGTTTTCAATAATGTGACGGGCAACCTGCATGCCCCAAACGCCGATAGCTCCATGGCTATATATGGTCATGGACTGTGCCACGGCCCACGTCGAGTCCGCCTGGCTTGGTGCTGCGTCTGTGGTGGAGGAACCAAATGAGCGGATCCATTTGCTGGAATAATTGTAGGATGCCTGAGTAACGGAATTGGATTGGCCGTCAATGGTAAATGCGTCGCCGCATACCACACTGTCGGCCGAGGCATAAAGCGCCGTATCGACGCGGAGTTCAAATTTATACATGGAAAGCTCCGCATGTATTTTTGGCGAAAAGCCAAAGGAAGCCGTAGCGCCGGAATAGTGCAGACGCTGCGCAAGGTGAAGGGTTTGTATGTTGTTTTTGTACAGTGTGACCGTAACAGATTCAGGGCCGGCAGCGGTAACGGTTCCAGTCACCGCCGCGACTGCGGAATCTTGCGCATTCCGGCAATAAAATTGCAAAGGTTTGGGGAAGGCCGTCAATACCGGTTGCGCTTGTGCCATAAAAGGAAAAACAAAACAAATAAAACATTCCGCCGCAATACGCAAATAAAACCTCATGATTTCCCCTCTTTTCTTCCTGCAGTAAGGAGTTAAGGTTAATATAATTGAGGATATGTCGGATTGCATGTGCACTGTTATTTAACCACAATCATTTTCCTGGTCTTCACGCAATCATCTCCGATATTGACCCGGTAAATGTACATACCTGACGCCACACACCTACCATTGTTCGCTTTGCCGTTCCATTCAATACATGTGAGAAAATTGTCGTTATTGGACTCGTATGTGGTTCTGGCGGCAAAAGAGAAGGAAACCAGAAAAATGAGTATGATGAAAATTTGAGCCATTTATTTCACAATGCAATTGGTTAAAACTCTCATTTTACCGTCATTTTCAGCGCCACCGATCCACATGCGAATTTCGCTGGAAGCATTTCCTCCCAGTACTGGCCGGTCTTGCAAGAGAATTGTCCTCAATGTGATCCAGCAAGATAAAACCCATTCCAATGATATGTGTCCGTAATGGATTGCGCCTGCAGGTCTAATCCCTGCGTCTGATAAAACCGGCTTGCATCTATAACGCTTTCCCAATATGTCCGGGCGAGTTTTATCGAATATGCCCTGCCGTCAATGCTGTCCGTAACCTGTTCTGTATCGATTCCGTCCGGGAGGATGTGAATGGCGTAATATAAGTAATCCGGACGCTCGGCCAAAGGGAGTGTTTGATATGCTTTCCGGACAATCTGATTGACATAGATGTGGTCCTGTTTTCCGTATCCACCGTTACTGGCATGGGTTATCACTATACTTGGTTTGATGCTTCGTATCAGTTTGATGACGGTATCTACAGCTTGCTCAAAATACTGAACTTGCCCGTTTAGGAACGCATCATCCCAATTGAGAACCCGGCACTCTGCACCTATGAACTGCGCCATATCGGAGAATTCTTTTGACCGTGCGACCGCCATCGTGTCAGGGCAATAATTGGAATCAGGACAGGGGCATGTGCCGTTTTGGAGGCTATTAGGGTGGCATCCCCCGTATTTACCGGCAGTGAAGGAAATCAAATGGCATGAATTATTCAGTTCAAGCGAAGCCTTGGCCAGCAGGACGCCCGCCAGGGCGGTTTCGTCATCCGGATGAGCTCCTATCCACATAACGGAAGCGCCGTTTGTGATCAAATCAGCCAATATAATAGTACTGACGGCTGGCGGTGAGGGGCTCGTACTTTTGTTGCATCCTATTGAAATGGAGAGGACGGTTACCGTAATGAGTAAGATGAAAATTCGGGTCATTTACATCACCTTTATTTATCTTCTCGATTTCAGCATGGGCAAAGCCCTGAAAGCATGGATTGCGTGAACCTGACGCCGTAGCTATAGCCGGTTAAAGACTCCTTCTTTTTCCATACGATTAAACCTTCGCTGGGCATATAAGATTTCTGCGTATTTGTCTTTATCTTCAAAGTTACTGGACGGCTTACCGGGTATTCAACCGGGCTTATAAAACTGACGCCGGAAAGACCTGTGTCGCGTATGGCGGCAACGGGAAGAGGGCCGGATTTGACGCTGATTGGCCCGTTGATATTGTAGCGCCGGTACATCCGCCGGTCGGATGCGTCCCCCTTCATTCCGGACAACAGCCCGTCAAGAGCTTTAAAGTCAACTGGCTTGCTGAAGAATGCGTCGGCATTTTTTGTCCATCGCTGGGGAGCGGCGCCCGAGACCGCCACAAATTTGACGGAGGAATATTCATCCCTTTTCCTTATTTCCGAAAAGAACCTGCCGCCGGACATGCCCTTCATGTAATTGTCCGAAATGATTGTATCTATGTGTAGATGGGGAAGCGCAAAAAGCGCTTTGGCGGCCTTGCTGAAACAGATGGTCCTGGTGTATCCCATCAACCTGAGCCTGGCAGCGCTTATTTCAAGGAAATCGCAATCATCGTCGACAAGGACTATTCTCAGATGTTTTCCCACAAGATGTTCCTTCCAATTGAATTTATTTTAAAAGAGTGACTGCCTTGATAAGCGATTTCTTCCCGATACGCGACTGGACAACATAAAGCCCGCTAGGCATATTTACAGCATTCCAGGTAACGCGACCATTGACCAGTTTCGAAGTAAGATTTGCGACCAACCGGCCATTAAGATCGTAAATTATGAGTGACATACCGGAATTCAAAGCAGCAGTGCAGCCAGAAACCGTGATTGTCACTGCCGGATTGAACGGGTTGGGCGCAGCCGCAAGGGCCCCATTTCCTTGTGCATTACCGGAAAAAGATTGGCCGTCTTCAACCGTGGTGGTGTTGTACTGTGACCGGTATCCGAAAATAGCATACTGGATCGAATCGAGTTCCTCCCACAACAGCCGTTCGATGTTACTGCTTTGATACGTGCCTGCCGTGAGCGTTACTGATATTTTGGCCGAAGGCGCGCTGTTGTACAGGGTATCACTGCCGTGCACGACAACGACCGGCTGGTTCATATTCAGCAGGGAATCGCTCAAATAAAAATCGAATCCCCTGATATTGGCATCCGCACTGGTTATGGTGATGGTATTTCCTGATACAGACACATCGAACCCGGTATTGATGGTTCCACTTGCATTGGCTACCTTCCCGTTTACCCAAAAAGCGCGGGAATAGCCGACAAATTCCATATTGTGCTTCACCCGTTTTGGATAGGGATTGAGGACATTGCTATCGAGGAAATTCACCAGCAGGGAAAGGCTGTCTCTGAAGGGAATATCCGCATTGTGGCCTGCGGCTATCATAAACTCTTGTACCGGACACCCGTTTTCGAGCATAAAACGATAGGTAGAATCCCTGTAGTAGTTGTCCCCGGACCCATTGATGAGCCTGGTAGGAGTGTTGATAAGATTGGCTAGGTTAGACCATATGCCAGCGTGATTAACGGGATTAAGGTCATTGTGCACGGGAACAGAAGCGGCAAACCAATCCTGATAACGCCAGGTTACACGCAGACAAGTCTGTGCACCGAACGAAAAACCAGTAGTATATACTCTGAAGGGATCGACATGCACATCCCTTGCCGCATCGAGAATCATTGCTTTAATCGCTACCTGAAGCTTGTTGTCGTCGAACTGGTAATCCTTTTTGAACCTGCACAGAGTGATGTATCCTTCACTCTGGAGTCTCTGGCCTGGATCGTCCTGCTGGGAAATTACCAGGGGGTTTGGCGTTGCATAGAGGCATATGTTTGGTGTGAGGATGGTGTATTGACCCAGACTGCCCGAGTAATCGTTCCAATAGGCCTTTTCCATGTTTCTTCCAGGAACATAAAAGGGGTTAGCGCCTGTTTGGAGCCTGTCGAGATAGAAATTCAAGTCGCTTTTCACTACCCCAAGACATTCCGCGGCCGTAAAATCCATGCTTCCATATGCGCTGCGAGTATGGTTCAGGTTGTATTCTCGATAGAGATGCAGTACGTTTTCCCTGATCTGGGCGGTGAATTTCTGAACGTACGTATTGCTCTGATTCAGCGCGGCAATACGGTTCTGGAAGGTATCGATGTTGGAAAGAATTTGAACATCGGTAAGGGAGGCTGGGGACGTCTGAATCTTGGACGCCAGGGAAGCAGGAACCCACTCAGCGGGCGTAACGGTCAAAGAATAAAGCGTTGAAACAATTGAAAGACCTATTGCGATTGTCAGGGCAAAAACCATACCATTTCTCCTCAGATATTAAATACCTACACTTTTCGGTTTAATTCCCTGATTCAGCGAAGTAACACCGCTTTTCTTGAATAAACCTTGTCACCGGCGATCAGTCTTATGAGGTACAGTCCACCGGCAACCGCATTTCCATTGCAGTTCCTGCCATCCCATGTTATCTTATACGAACCCTTCGCGGTCGAAGCAATGAACCATGTCCTTATTAGCATGCCCCTGGAATTAAATATGCTTAGGGAATGAGCGGCAGGGGAATGAATGTCAACAGTGATTGTTGCAAGGGGGTTAAATGGATTTGGCGCACAGTGTATGGTGAACCCCGTTTGTTCCTTGCGGCCAGGCCCGGATTCAGTGCCGATTCCTGAAATTAGTCCGTAGTTTATTGAGGTTGAAGCATGCCCAATCCTGTTGTTGTACCTGTCCTTCACGCTGGCAAAATAGGCAAGATTCGTTTCTGTCAAGGCTTTCAGCGCTATACCGGCCTGCCAGCCCCCCCCATTCAGGGTCATGGGTGTACTTACCCATACGGCATTCATATAATTGCTGTCCGGCATACCCGGTAAAAGCACGGACTTGAAGTAATTCGTGTCGGAATATGCCGTATAATTAAGCTGGACGTCCTGAATCTGTACGGAAGTGTCAGTGTTGATATAAGCCGTCACATTCAAGCGGTCAGATGTCTTTGCCACCTCTCCGATGCTGATGCGGGTCAGCGGCCTGTTAAAGAAAACATGGTCTATCCACATGCGGAATGACTCCACGTGGGTCCAGGAAGCGCAACCATGTGGATAATTCGCCGCATTTACGAGGTGGACAGGACCCGCAAGACCGGTGAGGAATCCGGGAATGTGATACGGGGGTGACGCAAAGTCATTGGTCCCGGCAATCTGCAGGATTGGAACTTTCAAATCCTTTCCAAAAATAAAAGGGTCCGTCAGTGTGTCGACTTTGGCCCGGTTAAATGAGTCCAGGCAACTGTAATGTACGACCCGCGTGGGAAGCGTCGAATCACAATTGAGCGGAATCCAATCACGATAATGGCCGATATCTCCGGTGGCTGCCAGCCCTTTTATTCTGCCGTCAAAAATGGGCCACCGCCATGCATGGTTGGCGGTGATTGAGGAGCCCAGATGAACGGCTGAATGGACGGGAAACCCCAAAAGACAGCTTACCATGGTGATGCCGCGTGATTTTAACGCTATGGAAGGATATATGGCAAGCCAGGAGAAATCGGAGGTCTCAAATCCAATGGCATGGATTGAATCGGAAATGGCATGTATATCAGAAAGACCGAAATGGGTTCCCTGGTCCGGGATGCTCGCGACCGGAATGCCGTATTCAAGGGCGTTGTATTCCCCGTATTCCGATTCAAAGTTCATGCTGTCCTGTATGCTGATCGAACCACCGGGCGCCATGGCCAAAAACCCTTGTTTGGCGTTCACGATTGTATCGGGTATAACGATACTCATGGAGCCGTACCAGGGACCGTCTTTCCACATATGGCTGAAATATCTTACCCGGATGACGCGGTATGTCCTGCCTGCATGGGTAGTACTGTTATAGGCCGAATCGGAAAGAATTACCGGTGAAAGCGTTGATTCGTCAAGGGCCTCATAGGGGGAAAGTGGAAACAATGAGTCGATCTCATTAAACTGTGCGGCGAAAGGACCGGTATTCCATGCCAACAACAATAGTATGATGAGACCTACAAAAGAAATCCAATTAAGGAATGTAATCATCACGCCAATTATACTATAAAATATATACCCGGAGACCAGGTTTTACTATGGTTATTTAATTAGGATCATTCGTTTTGTGACATTGCGCTTGCCAACGATAAGTTTAGAGAAATACATGCCAGAGGGCTGGTTCGCAGCGTTCCATATAAGGCTGCCTTTGCCACTGACTGTGTTTGAATATACAACCTTACCTTCGGCATTGAAGATTTTCAGTATCCCCGTGTTACCAAGCGTGTTATACAAAATGTTAGTCGTGGGATTAAAGGGGTTGGGGTTGTTTTCGATCGAGACTGTTGATGCTGAAACGCCTGCTCCATCTTCGGTTGAGACCTGGGCAAGGTTGCCAACGCATACCAGGTGCGCTGTGTTGCCATCGGTTGTCCAAGGAGCATTTGGGACCGCTGCGCCATGGGTAGGGCTGTAGACGCCGTTTTCAGCAGCGATGATCGATGCTTTACCTGTGCTGCCAACGCCAACATCAGAAAGGGCAACAATGGCATACTGGGCGCTTGCGCTTGCATTTGCAAGTATCCAGTTGACCTGGTCGGTAACGTCGAGTTCAAGAAACTGCCCATCGAGCAGAGGAGCGGACGCGCCATCGGTACGGCCTTGGGGCGCTGTAAAATTAATGACTTCCTCGGCGCCCACGATGGTGAGGGCGTAGCTGAGGGTGTTCATCGGGTCGAGATCGGCCCACACAGCGTCGTCAGGCATGCTTGCAGCGCCGCCCCACATCAAGATGCCAAAGGAAACGTCAACCACGCCGCAACGGATGGCAACCGGTCCGCCATTGCAGAGCGGGCCATTTGCGCTTGGCCAATCGTCGTATTCGCCGCGCAGGAACGCTGACGTTACTGTGCCGCCCGCATTTGCCGGGTTGCAGAGGTCGTCTGAGAAAAAGGCGCCGCACCATCCCTGATCGTCGTCCGGGTTGGAGCCGAAGCTGAAATTGCTGCCTGCATAACCGAGGCCGGAACTATTGTTGGAGGTAACAATTTTCCCTTCATGGATAAAGGCGCCGGCCGCGATGTTCGGGCCCGGGCTGGCCTGAAGGTTGTAGCCATTTGCACCGGCTTTGTACCAATAAACGTGCGTTCCATTTTCCAACTGGGCAAAAGCGCACATGTTTAGCGTAAACACTCCCAGCACAATCAGTGCTTTCCTATTGGGATAGGAGCACCGGTTACCCGGCGCCCCTCCCTCGGATCCCTGCGTGCGGTTTTCTCGCACAGGGCTCTTCGCTACTACTCGCTTATGTACTGACATCATCGAAAACCTCCTTTGGAGTT